>ERZ1673696.36-NODE-36-length-146069-cov-8.400612_pt1 | contig 146069 bp, 170 predicted proteins | sample MGYA00580226_ERZ1673696 | MGnify/ENA primary metagenome ERZ1673696 (study PRJEB41218, sample SAMN15661743) | gut metagenome | host: Homo sapiens | place: Canada: London | collected 2015-08-20/2019-03-30 | study: EMG produced TPA metagenomics assembly of... | reverse complement strand
ACGAGAATAAAATGATACGGCCGATGGATTTTGTTCGGCTTACAAATATTGACGAATTAAATGTGATTAAGGACACTAAAAACCATATAGGGCTGGTGAAGGAGGTCAGTCGGGACGGGAGAATGAGTATAATATGGATAGGTGAAACTTACAGCCAGTTGGCGTGGTTCAAATCGAGCGAGTTGGAGGTGGTGGATAACCTTGTGAGCATCCTGACATGCGGGCTGGCTAACTTTCGAGGAGACGGGAAAGAGAGCGCGGATAAATTTTATCCAATGAATTTATGTTATATAAAGAGGGGGTGATATATGAAATGGGTGATAATAAAAGGAGTTAGATATCCTAGTTCCGTGATATCAGCATTTGCGGCATATAATATGGATAACCCCTTCTTGAAGGTCAGGATAAGAAACAAGTATCATATAGTGCCTTTTGATGATGTTAATAAGATGGCTAGTCAGATGGTGTATTTAATGGACAACTATCCTGATTTCGTTCAGATAGGGGGATGGTGGATATCCAAGAAAGCGGTGATGTCTTGGGTTCCCAAGGGGCAGGCCGTGGACGGATCGGGCTGGGTCATATCCTTTACCCTGTCCTTTGGATTGGAGGGAGGGACGCAAATTAGATTTGATAAAGAAGATGAATACCTAAGTGAGATAGATAGGTTAAACGAGTTGTTTAATGTAATATTATAAGGGAGTATGTTGATAGATGTAAATAAATGGATTGATAAAAACGGGAGCTTCGATGAAGCCGGCGGCTTGGATTTAGTGAGGCACGGATATGAGTGGATTAGACGGATGCGTAAATTCGAGAATAAGGCAGATCGTCATACTTTTCAGAAAGTGTTTGGCAATAAAAGAGGCAATGAGTTATGGGACTGTTTTTTAGAGGTAGGAAGATCTATCTTCATATTAGAAGATAGCTATTTCCTGATTAACGACAGGAACGTCTTCTCTTTATGTTTAGCAGAGTGTAGTGATTATGATCTATATGAGCTTGTTCATAATATTGATACGGATAGTGATCAAGGCAAATGATGTTGTTTAATTAAAAAAAAATAAATTGTTATGGAAATTAGAGAATGTTTATCGGTTTATCTAGAGAGTGGATATCTTTTTGACGATATGTCAGGAAGATTAAAGTGGTTTGAGATTGATAAGATCTTGATCAGTTTTACATATGGAGTAGTTAGATATGTAGGAACATGGGGAGGATGTAGGACTGAGAAGACATTAGATGGGAAATTATTTTATTCGTCCGAAGAATGTTTTAAAAAGGGCGAGAGCATTCCTAAGACAAGACTATCAATATATGATGTTTTTGAGTCATTATATGGGTTCATTCCAATAGGTGATGTGTGGAAATACAAAAACGGAAGAGCTGTCAAGGATAAGTTGGAATATTTTGATGTTGAAATAGATGATAAAGGAAAAATTTATTGTAAGGAAACATATTACAGAACACGTGAAGATGTGTATAAATTCAATGACTTAACTGTAGTTGACAGGAATGGAGACATAAGGTTAGTGGAATCATCGAAAAGTAGATTAATGCTTAGTAATGATCAATTGGATGTCGTGGAGAGAATGAAAGGCATCATTGATGACATGGTTAGGTTAAAGATGATTATGTATATTGATCAAGACTATAATCTTTGTTTTCTGCCGGGAGATAAAATAGAAGATTTGACAATGGATGAAACAGATGGATTTGTGGATACCACCGGTATAGTGACATCTATAAAATCTAAGGATGTAGTGGAGTTTTATGTAGAAAACCCATTCGTAAAGATAAAGGATGAATGATATCTGAATCTAGATTGTGGTGGTTCGTGAGAATAGCCACGATCATCCCTAAGCGTGAACATAAGGAGGTACGTATGTCATTCGATTTACGTTAGGGATCTAATTATATTAAAAAAGGAGGGATTATGAAAAAGATTGTATTAAAACTGTATGAGTTTGATGAGCTGTCAAAAGACTCACAAGAAAGGATCATAGAGCGTGAGCACTGGAATGTAATGGAGCAATGTATGGATGCTTATGGCATAGACTATAAAAAGTCAATGAAAGCCTTTGAGGATATGACAGATACTAGGGTTTATAATTGGGAAGTTGGATACGAGAGATATGATTTTAGTTATGAGTTTAAATACAAGGATCCTATTTATGAACACCCTACAGATTATCATCGTGATATATTCCCTGAGAATCTATGCGGTAAATTACTGTTCAGATATATCAACAACAATATTATGCCATATATTATCAAGGGCAAGTATTTCTCCACGTCAGGTAAATATATTGATGGGAAATACAAATACAGGCACAAGTATAGTAGGGTGATGTTTGACTATGGAGATAATTGCCCATTGACAGGGATGTGTTATGATTATTATCTCCTGAAACCTATAATTGATTATTACAATGCATGGTGTACTTATCCGGAGGATTTTTCTTTAGAGGATCTGATGAGACAATGTTATGATAACTTCTTCAAGTCATGGCATGAGGAGTACGAGTATTGGGCTGATAATGAAGATGCGATACGTGAGGAGCTTCATCATAATCAGTACGAAGATCGACTCTATTATGAGAATGGGGATGTGTATGTTGAACCATTAAATGAAATAGCATGAAAGTGATATGTACAAGGTGTGGCGGAACAAATATTGCTTGTGAAGCGATCGTAAATCCAAACACCGGGAAAATAATAGATTATCTTGATGAATCTTTTATGCATGCTAATTGTGGGGATTGCAAGGAAGAGGTAGTGATAACGGATGTAGATAGAGTCAAGAAAGATATTGATTCTATGTTTTTCGAGTTCGTTAAAAAGAATGGGAAAGAACCTGAATACGTAGAATGTCAGATCGTATGGAAAGACACAGGGGATGATCAAAGAACGACAATAAAATTATCATTAAGCATCAATGATGATGATAATGATAATGTTTTCTATTACTGTAATGGGATAGAATCACTTAAGTCACTTGTGGAATATGGAGTAGGAGAGTTTATTGTAATAGATTGTTGGAGTTTTTTTTAGTATTGATAATTTGTAAATTGATGAGATTATGAATATAGAGGTAATAAGATACAGGCTTCCAGTTTATTGGGCTTGCGCTCTGATAAATGATGACTATACTGGATTATGTAAAGAAGAATGTCAAGAAATAAAAAACTTCTTGAACATCGCAGATGGCTATCCGGTAGATGTGGATTGGGAAACAGAAGGGTTCTATCAATATAATGATGCAGGAACACTTCCGGGAAATTGTGCCGATTTTATTTTTCATAAGTTAAACGATTAAACATAAAAATATTAAAACTGCAAATAAACTAACTTTTTTAAGTACAAAATTCTTTACAGAAAACAAAAGGGAATACAGAATAACAGTCACGATATAGTTAGATGATGATTGTCATAACAATATGTGTGATTGGAGTATAACCGCTGACATTCGTTGGAAAAATAAATATGGGATATATAAAGAGTATATGGGAGGCTGCTGCCACGATGAGATTGCGAAGTATGTTCCAGAATTGGCGAAGTTTATACCATTACAACGTATAACGATGTAATACAAAGGGGGTGGAGATTATGAAAGACGTAGAAAGAGTAAATGCATTAAATAAAATGCTATTAAATGCGAACGTAGTAGCTTATGGGGCTATGGTTGATTTGATCAAGAAAACAGGAAGGCTTAATCTTAATCTGAATAATATGGAAGATGAACGTGATTTACCGGCGGAGATAAGGATTTTCACTGATAATGGATTGGTTTGTTTATCAATAACATCTATATACTTATCAGGAGAGGATAATTTGATGGTTGATGGATATGATTACGATAATGAGAAAGTTGAGAGAGTGAATGTTTATTACGACCAGATAAGTGAGATAGTATATCTAGCTAAAATCATATTAGAAGAAAGGGAGGAAAAAGATTATGGGGAAAGCGATTGAAACAGATATAGAATATAAGGAGATATTAGAGAAATCATTATCAGCTATTCAATATCTAAGAATATATGGATTCTCGACATACATGGAATCGGAAGGTATTGTAAATAGGATAATGATGTTCAAGGATAAGAATGAGATGAGAGATCAAAAGATTATAAATATCAAATAGTAATTATATACAATAAAAATTATGAGCTTAATAGATAAATTAGAAGGCTTGGTGGCTAAGGTAGACACCGAATACCAAGAGAGGATGGAGGCAGTGATCCGGGAGATAGTCCCGGGGATGCCGGAAGATAGCGTACGTCATGCCGCCGAGCGGATGTGCACGGACAGGATGGGGGAGATGACGGATATCGAGCTTTGGATATTACGGGAGGAGGATAGACCTTATGAATGCCCTTATCTAAAAGAACTGCTAGAAGATAGAATGGTCAGAGTAGCTAAGATGCATGAGGATAAAAGCTACGCATACGATACGGATGATAATTATTGGTGCGCTACTTGTGGGTCTCATTCTCATAAAGAGGATTCCAAAACAGGATATTGTTGGCATTGCGATACAGATAATTGGATTAAAGAAGATAGAGCAGATGTTGGGGTATAATTATTAAGGCAATTATACCCTATTCTATATTATAATTGAAGTGTGAAGTTATTATATATAATTACCTAAAATATAATGATATGAAAATTCAAGTAGAATTAAATTTGGAAGATGTATTCGAGGAAGCTATGTACAACGAAGCGACGTTGAAAGAGGAGTTTACCAGCTCGGTCAGGTTAGCTGTAATACGTGAACTTAAAGAAAAGTTCAAGAATGAGTTGATGAGGGAAATACCCAATCCGATATCAGAGAAAATTGAGGATATAGCGAGGGAGTCGATGAGTGAGCTGATCGAGAACGCCAGCGAGAAGAAATATAGATTCAGGTTAGATTATATGGATGAGGAGTTGACAGTAGACGAGTTTATAAGAGGCAGGATGAAGAAAGTTGTAGACAGCAACATCGAGACAATGGTAGAATCAAAAGCCAAATCTTTTGTCAATGAGTTAAGGAAAAGGTATGATATGGCGTTCGCTGCCTTTGTCGTAGATAGCATGAGAAAGCAAAATATGTTGAAGGATGAGAAGATAGCTGAACTGTTAAAAGATAATCCAGATGAGAGGTAGGGAGGATGCCAAAGGAAGACGGAGATCGGTGCTCATGACACCGCCCGTACCGGAGAAGGTCAGGGTATTATCCCCGGCATGGTATAGGGCGGCAGTGGAGTTTCAAGGTAGGCCGGAGCAGGAGCGACTAGCCTTTTGCTCGTGGTGTTGTTGTCATGGAGGGTGTAATTTGTGTATGGATATAAGCAAATACAATATAAAAGGGCTTAAGATATATGGAGGATAAGGTGATTATATACCATTTTACGATTTTAGTGTAAAATGGTATATAATCACCTAAGCGTATTAACTATTAATAATGTTTATTTAATTTAATTCAAAAACAAAATGTCTACTTTTGTAGACACATAAAAATTACACATATGAAAAAGAGTAAATTTGTAAAGGAGTTAGAGAGGATCATCGATATGGTTAAGGCCGAGGATGATGGTTTCGAGTATGGTGGTAAAGTCATTTTCTATAAAGAAGATGATGATAGCTATGAAATCTCGGCAAAGAACATCGAGATGAATCTTATGGTAGAGGCCAATACTATGGCTAGTATGAATGATAGGACTTTCGCCTGCCTTATGAGTGAGGTCTATAAACAAAAGTTTACAAAGGCTATAACGATATCGGAGGATGAGGATGATGAAGACAATTGATAAGATGACCGATCAGGAGATATATGATCTTACTGATGAGCAGGTAGAGAAATTGATCGTAATAAGATGTGCGGAGGAAGGTGTCAGGTTTATGGATGAGCCTCCAGTCATGAAGACGTATGGCTATAAATCTATTTATCCATCTCATTTCTTCTACTATTTGGAGGGCTTGAATATAGCCGTTCTTGATCAGAATGATGCTATTAAAATAGCTAAGTTATTAAGTGAATTTGATCTATACAGGACTAGATATGATTTCACCATATCCAATGAGGAGCTATGCAGTAGATTGGATATAATCAATATCAGGCATGTTCCGATGTTTGACACGAAAGATAAGGAAGCTTATAAGTCTGTCAAGGATAAGAACAACGAGATCGAGGAGGAGTATAAAGATCAGGTAAACGAATACAAAGAGAATGTAAAAAAGATGGGTGAAATCCGTGCCGAGATATGGCCAAAAGTAATTGATGTAAGGCGCAAGATTGATCACATGAATCATCTTAAAGTTCTTTTCGTAAAGGAATATCTTCCGTTGGTGGATCACGACACGGACAAGGCTATGATATTTTTCAAGAAGGCTTATGATGTGGATGATGATACGGAGAGATATATTCGTGAAGGAATAAAAGATTATCCTTTGTTTAACAATAATATAGATTAAAATGCATAATTGGTTTAAATGTACGGTTTCTTACGAGACCGATGCCGAGAACGGCATGAAGAAGAAGGTAAAGGAAGAGTATTTAGTAGATGCCTTTTCTTATACCGAATGTGAGGCCAGGATCATAGAGGAGATGAATCCATTCATCTCCGGTGAGTTTAGCGTTGATATCAAACGATTCAGGATAGCGGAATTGTTTGCCATGGATGGAGACCGGTTCTATAAGGTCACGGCTGATTATATTACGATAGACGAGAAATCGAGCAATGAGAAACTCAAGGCGTTTAACTACATCGTTCGGGCCAATGACCTTGATCATGCCAAAAAGAATTTCGAGGAAGGCATGAAAGGAACCATATCAGATTTCGTTGTCACTTGTATCAAGGAAGAGAAGAAACTGATGGACTTCTACGAGTTTGATGGTAAGATCAGGAATCCGGAGAAAAATGAGGATAGTAGGCAGTAAAGCTAGCTACGAAACCACGTCGTCCATAGCCGAGAAGTTGATGGAGATAAGTAAAATGGAGGGTACGATTTATCGTATCCTCACATTGTCTAACAAAACTTATCTAGCTTCTAAATTAGGATATAGCAGATCGGGGTTCTATAAGAAGATACAAAACAGGAGTTTTAATATCCGGGAACTAGCTCAGATATTCGATACGATCATCAACTTCAAGGATCAAGATTGGACTGAGGGTAAGATTAATAGGCTTAAGAGGTATAGGGCTATGAGCCTTATGGAGTTCAACAAAAGTTATAAAAAGAAAAAGGCATGAGAGGTAGGATGTTACCGTGTGAGAGATGTGGGAGGATGGTAACCATAAGGAGTAAGGGGTTGTGTCCCGCGTGCAGAGCCAAGGAGCTACCGCCAAAGGAAAGGGCGGCGATACGGGTGAAGGCCAAGCCAAAGGGGAAGAGCCTAGCCGTTTTCTTTGGCGCCCATGTGGCTAGATTGAGTATGACAAGGAGATCTGCTACCGGCGCATACATACCATGCCCGGGGGTAAGCAACATATGCCACTTATACCCTAAACGGAAATATAAATCAGTTGCCGAGGATAATGATAACATTATCTACTTGACGGTTGATGAGCATGCAAAATTCGATTATCTGTTAGATACGATGGATTTCAGCCGGCTCTTGGACGAGTTTGGCAACGTATGGCTGTTGGCAGCCAGACGGATGAGGGATCTCGCACCTAAAGTCGAGGAGGATGGTAAATTAAAAACCAGATTATTATCATGGATAGAAGAAAACAAAGATTACTTTTAGACCTAGGATATAAGGCTATAAGTGACACAGTATATAGTTATGGGACGATCATAGAAGTCATAAGCGATCAAGAATTGTTTGATGAGATGAAAGTTCGTTTATCCGAGAGACACAATGTGGCTATTGCGGATGATGGAGAGATAGGATGTTCGGCTTTAGGCAAGATTTTAGGCAAGATAAAGGACGAGAATGCGTCGTCATATTATTGGCGATCATCATTACCAGTATTAAGATCATATCATACAGATCCTAAATTTACCGCTTTCTTTGGCATATTAGACGTTTTATCAACGGCCCCGAAGAAAGATATGGTCGAGGAGGAAAAGCCTGTTGAAGAGCCTAAAAACGAGCCTAATGAGGAGATGGAGGTTGAGTATGATCTGGAGACAGAGCAACAGTATTATGCCGCTGAATGGATAAAGGATATCCCGACACCTGTGTTATATAGAATGACTGTCGCCGGCAAACGTGTGTATTATGAGATGGATGTTGATGGGTATCCTATCATATACGATGGAGCCACTAACAATATCGCCAATGGGTATTGTGATACGTCCGGAGCCTTGGAGAAGTGGAAGAATGAGATGAGGCTCAAGGGTAAGGATCCTAATGAGTACGCTAACTACAGGGCTGATCTGGGTACTATCATGCATTATCTATTTGGGTTGTATCTGACCGGGGTTAACATAAAGCTGATCCCGACATGGATCAGGAAGGTGGTCAAGGAAGCCAAGCTAAGAATAGACAAGTATAGGATGGAGCGGATATTAGTGGATAACATTGATGAACTGATAGAGGATCTGATATCATTTGCCATATTCTGCAAGGAAAGACATGTAAAACCTGTATTGATCGAAAAGATGTTGAGGTCAAGGAGATTGAAAGTAGCTTCTTCGGTGGACGCAGTGGTGGAGATGGATGGCGAGCCGGAGATGGTGGAGATAGAGGTCGAGACAGGAGAGTTCTATAAGACGGGAGCCAAGAAAGGTCAGCCTAAGACGGAGAAAAAGAAGATAAAGAGATGCAGGAGGATATTCGCTATATTGGACTTCAAATCAAACAGGAAAGGCAATTTCTATGACGAGTATGCTTTCCAACTTGAGTTATATAGAAGAATGATATTAGAGAACTATGGAAAGATATTGGAGATAGAGGAGATATATAACTTCGCTCCGGGTGATCCTACCGCAAAGACCAGCCAATATAAGTTGAAGAGACAGACTGACAACCCTATATTGAATATGGCTACCGTAGTATATCTTCAAGGAAAGTATAAGTTCGAGAAAACTAATTATACGGTTACATCAAGAATCGGATCCTTAGATATAGAAGGCGAGTTTGATGTTAATAAGTTGGTAAGGAAAGAGCCGCTGAGGGACTATATATATAGAGTCATGAATGAGAGGAGAGGGTGATGGAATTTAGGGAGTTCAATAAGAGCGTTCATCGGTATGAGCTGGATCATAGCAAACCAAGGAGGAAGCTGACGTGCCCGCAATGCGGCAAGGATAAGTGTTTTACGCCGTACGTGGACGTAACCACCGGTCAGATCGTTGGAGAGCGGTTTGGGGTGTGTGATCATAAAAATAAATGTGGTTACTTTAAATATCCAACAGGGAGCGAACTTGGGAACAATGATCTTTTTACCGATTCAAACAAAGTATTAAGGAGGTACAGACCTCCTATGGATCCGGATATAGCCAACTGCATTCCGGTAAGCAAGATGTTTGAGACGCTTAATCCTTTCGAGACATCCGATCTTCAGGATTATCTATCCAATATCTTCGGATCGTATCATACCAATAGGGCATTTAGCTTGTATAAGGTGGGGATGATGAGATTCGGGGGCTGGGGTAAGTGCTGTGTGTTCTGGCAACTGGATAAGAATTGGGTAGTGCGGACCGGGAAGATAATGGACTACGGGCCTGACGGGAAGAGGGTAAAGGTTCCCATGGATCATGTATGTTGGGTGCATATACTGGACGGTCAGGATTACCTGCTTAGGCAATGCCTGTTCGGGGAGTTTCTTATCAACTTCTATCCCAATGACGCTCCGGTGTATATAGTAGAGTCAGAGAAGACGGCTGTTATCTGTAACATCGTGTACCCTAGTAGGTTGTTTATGGCCTGTGGCGGTATCCATATGCTGAAAAGGGAGATGATAGAGACATTGGGTAGGAGGCGGATAGTCCTGTACCCGGATAAGGGCGACGCTTTCAACGAATGGAGAAAGAAGGTAGACAAGGATATGAGGGGGATGAATATAGAGATAAGTAATTTTCTAGAATCAAAACCCAATATAAATGAGGGAATGGATATAGCGGATTATTTTATTATTAAACAAATTTACAATGGCAAAGGTAGTTGACAATTACAAGAAATTCAAGGTGCTTGAAATAACAAGACAGGAGATGATGGATAAGCTCACCAGATATGGGTGCTTAGGTATTTGCGATATGTGTAACAGACCTACATCCGTGGGCTATTATGTAGCAGTAATCAATCAATGGATGTGCGAGGACTGTTATAATGATTTCATCAAATCAGTTGACAGGTATGAGGAGGATATGAGAATAGAGAACAGGAATTTTAATAGATTCTGTGATCTATTTAATGTCAAAATACAAGAAAAGGCATGAGAGAGCTATCTTTAGCCCAGAAAGCTATGTTAAACGGATCCGTATGCCCGTATTGCAAGGCCCCATCCACTATGATAAATACGGTGGAGGGAAAGCAAGTTGGGTGCGAGAAGTGTGGGGCTTGGATGAGATCCGATTCTACGGGTAAACCTGTAGGTAGGTTAGCCAAGCCGGATCTCCTTAGGTCTATGGATATGGTAATGACCGAGATCAACGTATTCTTAATAAAAACAGGACATGATAGACATGATCTTTACAAAGAACTATCCGGTGAGCTTATGATACCGGAGGAGCATATATCCCCTTACAAGATGTCTTTGCCATCATTACTTAAAATCATGAGACATATCAAGACATATAGTGATAATCGGATACAGATATATGATGGAGGGAGGGGGAATAACTGCCCTAGGCATAAGGCGATAGCGATAGGCGGTAGCGCATGCCACGGATGTCCGGAGCATCTATTCCATGTAGTGGATAAGGTAACTGACTTGGTGGTGTGTGACGCTGACATGAGTTACGGTGATTACAAAAAATAATTATTAATAAAAATTGACAGAACATGAAAGTAATTTTCATTCACAAACAGACAGGGTTTTATGTAGGAGGATCAGTGTTTAACAAGACATGTGGTTTTTACAAATGCAGAGATAAGATGATAGAAAAAGGCATAAGCGAGGATAAGGCCAACATGCTTATTGATATAATAGGTCCGCACTTATGTGTGTGGGAAATAAAAGATGGGGATGATCCTTACGAGAGCATGAGAAGCAGACTCGGAGATAAAGCCTCATATTTAGATGGAGAGGATATTATCGTAGAGGATTATAATTATGATGAGGAGGACGAGGATGGGGAGATCGACTGAATATTACAGAACACATCCGGAAGCCAGAAAGAAGAAGGCTGAGACGGATAAGAAGATCAACGCCAGACCTGAGCAGAAAGCCAAGAGACGGGAGTTGGGTCGCAAGAACTACAAGACCGATAAGCTAAAGGGTAAGGCTTATCGGAAGGGGAAGGATCTATGCCATACGGCTAAGGGGTTAAAATATAAATCAAGATCAGCTAACAGAGGATCTAAATCCGATACGGCTGGCGATAGAAACGCAAGAGGATGAGTGAGGATAGGATATGGAGGTCATCCAAGGAGATTATCATGGATGCCTATGAGAGGATAAGAAAGTATCAGTCGGGAGAGCTTCTCCCGGCTCGTACTGGATACGCTTATCTTGACAAGGCGTTACTGGGCGGGTTCTACCCACAACATGCGGTGGCTATAGGCGCTAGGCCCGGAGTTGGCAAATCTTATCTGGCGCAAAAAATCATGAGCAATGTGATGAATGTCAATATCAATCCACAGGCAGATGATTATGTATGGTTAAGATGTGAGTTTGAGATGAACCCAGAAGATTTGATGTTACGTTCACTATCAAAAAAAATGGGGAAAGACATACAAGATATACTCCTTAACGAGATGTCAGAAGATGAGGTAAAAGAAATGCAGAGATGCCTTAGAGAAGAGAACTCTAGCAGAATAACATACATCCCTAAACCATCACCCGTAGATGAGCTTCAAAACTTTCTATGGAATGAGTATATGCCAATAAACAAGGATAAGAAAATGGTATTCGTGTCTATAGATCATACGGCTCTAGTACAAGGTTCAGGAGACGCCAAAAGAAATATCGACTCGTTGATAACCATGTGTAATATCGCTAAAAGAACTTTTCCTAATATTTTCTTTCTTATAATATCCCAACTCAATCGTGATATCGAAGGACGGCGGGATCCAAAGGATCATATGCCAAAGCAATCTGATTTTTATCAATCAGATACATTGGGACAGTTATGTACGGCTATGGTAGCGTTAAATATACCGAAAAGATACGGGTACTCCTCATACATGCAATTTCCGCAAGGATGGTATCCTAATCTGGAACGTTTCAAGAGCGAGTCAAGACGATCCTTCCGTGTGGATGGATTATTGTTCCATCATATCGTAAAGGTCCGTCAACGGTCATTAGAGGAGATTGATGCGATACATGTAGATATCATGAAAGGATATGAGCGATATTATCCTGATGGAGGGGTGGTGCGCCAAGAAAGACCGGGAGGCTCGGACGCCCCAGTGGGTAGCGGCAAGCCGGACACGACTGTGGTGACGCTACCGCCCCCGCCTCCCAGTATCCCGTTGGAGCAACAATATATACCGCCCAGTGATGATTTCAATGTAGTACATGACGAAACACCTTATTAAGCATGAGATTGAGAAAAAATTTTTTGCTTGTCATCATAAAAGGGATGGAGATGTTATTAAAAGCCAATTTCTCCACCGAAAACAAGATGGGCATACGAGAGATCATATCCTCATTAAAGGAAATGGCCGAATACAGTATCAGGTATATCATAAATCGGGACAGGGAGAAGGAGATCATGAGCATCTGTGATGAGGTATCCAATAAAGCACAGGAGTATAAAAGAATGAACGATAACTCAATGGTATTGGAATTGGAGAACTTGAAGCGGGAGGTAGTGGCGGTAGAGGATCTTCTTAGCTCTTACAAGGGCGTTCTTGACGCCGAGCTGGTGATAGCCGAGGATGATATCAGGATCATACGGGATAAGATAGCTATAAGTTTGAGGGAGGACGGGACATGCAAGAGCATGACTGACGCCGATAAAAGGGCTAGGGTGGACGTAAGATACGAGAGGGCGTTAGAGGATTATCGAATCCTTCTAAGATGCGCCAATACGGTTAGGGCTAAGATGTCGGTTGTAGGGCATCTTAACCAATCTATAAATCAATCTATATCAGTTGGTAGGGTTGGTATGGCTAATGAATCTTATACAGTAAAACAATATGAAAAAGGGAAAGAGATTATCGAAAGCAGACGCCCTTAGGGTGTTGAGAAGAGCTTACAATCTAATAAAGAATGATAATTATGCGTTTATATGCATAGCAATAGAAAGGACAGCGGTTGAATTATCACTTGCTGAAAGATCATGCGTGGCGTGTTATCTTATACCAGAACTGAAGATGTTCAAACCTGTAAACAGAAAAAATGGAGATTTTTGGTTTCATTCATCAAAGAAAAACATAAGGTTACATATAATAGATACGCTAATAGATATATAACGGAAATGATCATCCCGATATAGTCGAGAGGGTAGCCAGAAAGATTAGGTCAATATTTTAACTTATTTACATATGTATATAAATTTTGAACAGATGATGACATCAGGATTAACGATGTCTGATGTTGGATATCTTTTGATGATCCGGCAAAAAGAAGAGATGGCTAACACCATTCCAAAGGAGAAAATAGATAGTTATAAAGCATCTGGTTATATTGAGCTTCAGAAGAATGGGAAGTGGAAGATAACGCCAAGGGGAGGATCGCTGCTGATGCTGATAGAGACACCCGGTCTGACACCGGAGGTCGAGGGGATCCGGGACCGTATCGTTGGGGTATATAACGATATGGGTGAGGATACAGGAGCTATCAAGGAGGTGGAAAAAAGGCTTATCTGGTTTGTGGCTAACACCAACTTCAAGGAAGAACCTATAGTAAGGGCCGTAATATCTCACATAGATCTTAAACGTGAATATACGATGAGATTGGATAACTTGATCTGGAAACCATCAAATGTGTATAGCGTGCATATGAGTTTATCGGAATCAACGTTATTCGATACGATCATAAAAATGTATGGCATGACGTCTGACTTGTATCTTAGGGAGAACAAGAACAAGGAGCTGGCATGGTTGTTCGCCATAAGCCGGCTTCCGGATCCCCCAAAGAGAATGGATAAGGAATACGCTATCACAGGCGATGTTAAGATGGATATCGAAAGGATATCGGATATAAAAAAAGAATTAGGTAGAAGATTGAAAATGTCGATTTAGATTATGGAAAAGGATAAATTATTGAGAATGATAAAAGAGGTGATATTCGAAAAGGTAAGTGAATTTAATGGGCTTAATCATCCTGAATCGATAACCAATAATGATGAGCTGGGCGCGGATATGGCCTTGGATTCCCTTGATTTCGTGGAAGTCGTAATGGAAATGGAGAAGAGAACTGGTAGATGTATACCTGATGAAGTGCTTGATGTCAAGCCTTATTACGAATTGACGGTAGGAGAGCTTACAAATATGTTGTACAATTATTTAAAGGATTATGAAAAGAGATGAGTTATTGGAGATAGTGAGGGAAGAGATATTCGAGAAAATGCATGAGTTCAATTACATTAATAATATAGAGGTAATTGACGATGTAAGAGAAGACAGTAATTTGTCATCCGATCTAGCTATGGATCCATTTGATTTATTAGAGGTATTGATAGGGATTGAAGAAAAGATGGATATAAGGATACCGGATGATGTCTTTGGCGATAAATCTATCGATGAACTAACTGTAGGGATTTTTGTGGATATGTTGTACGATTGGCTTGAGAGTAAGTAATGGACTTCGGATATGATGATTGGGAAGAGGGGCTAGAGACCCCTCTTGTCGATGATTGCGATGACGATTACAACGAGGAGGACGAGTATGATTTCGGCTAAAGAACTAAGGATAGGGGATCTTGTAAAAGACAAGGCTGGCAATATATGGAGAGTAGGGTGCGTTACTGGTATGCGTAATGAAAGTAAGTCATTGATCCTTGAATGTGAGGTTGATGATGGGATAATGAAATGGTATTCCGGGGAAGATGATGTCATACCTATTGAGATAGATGATAATATACTTGATACTATCTATTTCAAGCGTGATAAGGGGCGGGATGTATATCGAGGCTATGGAATATCTATAGAGATTTTTGATGATGGGTATTATCTTGGGCTTAGGGATCTGGAAGACGATCTAAGCGATCCTATTCAGATTAAGAATCTTCACCATCTACAAAACCTGTTAATGGACCTATACGGACATGACATAAAAATAGATAAGCTTTATGGTAATACCGGAGAATAACTTATTATGTAAGGTTATAAACGGAGAGAAGGTTCTCGCCGCCTCTTACTCGCAGATAGACACGTTCATCCAGTGCCCATATAAATGGTATAAGACTTACGTGGAGGGTCACAGATCCACGGAAAAGCACGAAGCTACGTCATATGGTACGGTTATCCACCAGACAATGGAGTATTTCTTCAAGAACGGATGCAGACCTTCTTATGAGGATATGAGTAAGGCTTTCAATTACTACGCCGATATAGAACAGATCCCTTTTGATAGCGTAAAATCCCAGATCGAGTCTATGCAACATGCGGCTAGGCTAATAAGATGGATTGTGGGGTTGTTTGAGAAGGATGCTGCTGGCAATTATAAGAAGGCATGGTCTGATCTTACGCCAATGGAGAAGGTGGTCCGGGGGTCGAGACCGGCCGGCGTGGAGGAGAGCTTCGTCCTGCCCTATAAGCTACCCAAGCCCCTTACCTTGGATGGCGTGACGTACGATAAGGTACATATCATAGGATCGGTGGACTGGCGTGGAGAGTATAAGACAAAGGACAGGATAGCCATGTATACGATAGACTGGAAGTCCGGGAGAAAGTTATTCGATGAAGATAAGCTGCTTCATAATCTCCAACATCCGATATACGCCTTTTACATACTCAGAAAATATAAGGTATTGCCGGATATGTGCAGCTATTTCTTTACCCGCATGCTGGACAATCAGAACGTGAAGGTAGATAAGGAGAAAGTAGAGAGATCGGTCAAGGAACTTAACGATATTCTCCTTGACATGTATGATTTCGAGACAAATAAAATAGATAGCTATCAAGCTCACGTTTGGGACGACGCCAAACAGGGGTATAAGTACGAGAAGCGCTACCTCATGGGACGTCAGCCGGCCTGCCTTGAACCCCGCCCCAAGCCCTTGTGTTTTTGGTGCGATTTCTCGATCCACAAACAAGGGACATGCAGGTACTCATCGGATTGGGATGAGTCAAAAAGAAAGAATAAAAAAGATTAACTTTATTAAAAAGCCTAGGTAAATATCTAGGCTTTAATTATATTTGTGTCAATAAATAACTGGTTATGATAGAATAAATTATTTGTATCATAAACTATGTTTATATTTATGGCATAAGATATTAAAAATGAGACTAGTTGAGAGACATATCGTAAAAGACAATCGGTTTGAGGATATATGCCTCAAATCAGGGTTGTTGTATAATTATGTTCTTTTCAATGTCAGACAAGGTATATTTTCCGGAGATTACATAAATGAATATGAGTTTTCTACTAAATTATGTAAGGAGAATCAGGTTGATTTTAGGAATCTACCATCAGTGGTATCCCAACAAGTCGTAGCTCAAGTATTTTCGGTAACAAAATCTTGGATCAGATCAAAGAAGGAATATGAAAAGAATCCTTCAAAGTTTAAATCTAAACCAAGATTGCCGAAGTACAAACGAGGCAAGAAGCAGAATATGGTAGTCTTTACGACTTCTGCTTGCAGGCTTAAGAGTGATGGTTGCATTCATTTTATCAAGAGTGTAATTCCACCAATCAAAACAAATATAGGAGATAACAAATTATGTCAGGTTAGGGTAATCCCTCAAGCTACATGCTATGTGGTTGAGGTTATTTATGAGAAGAAGGAACAGGATCTAAACCTGAATAAGGATAATGTTCTTTCGATTGATTTGGGATTGAATAATTTATGCACATGCATCAGTAATGTAGGTATCAAGCCTTTCATTGTAAACGGCAAGATTATTAAATCCTTCAATCAGTGGTATAATAAGAAGAGAGCAAGGTTGATGTCGTATATTGGCGATAAGGGTACTTCAAAGAGACTTAGACGGCTAAATAATTATAGGAATTTTTGGATTGAAGATAAAATCCACAAGGTTAGCAGATTTATTGTAAATATCTGTATTGAAAACAATATTGGGAATCTTGTTGTGGGTTTGAATAAAGGATGGAAGAATGGAATAAATCCAGGAAAGAGAATAAACCAGAAATTCGTTGAGATACCGTTATCTAAACTCATTGACAAGATTTCTTACAAATGTAATTCATGAGGAGTCCTATACCTCCAAAGTAGACCATTTGGCTTTTGAGAAACTATGCAAGCATGATGTTTATTTAGGTGAAAGAAAGAAACGCGGATTGTTTCAAAGCTCTATTGGAAAGCTGCTAAATGCTGATATCAACGGAGCTATTGGGATTGGCAGGAAAGTATTCGGTGATTCTTACATAAGTGGGATAATCGATAGTGGGTTAGCGTTTAACCCTGTTAGAGTAAACATTTTGTGATATGAATGTGAATTTAATAAATAAAATAAATAATTTTAGTAACGTGGATAAAAGCGAAAGAGAAAAACAGGTATTGGATCTTCTGATGTCTAGAAAGGATATTAGGAAATTGGTAGAGAAATCAAATGAATGTTATTCTAAAATGGATTTCGTTGGTGCCATGAAATGCCGGCAGGAGATAAAGGATATCGTAGACCGGGAATCGAAGATCATGTTGACAAAAAGCGAGTCTTTGGTGAGTTTGATGAATAACGCTGATAATGAATATAAATTCAATATGCTGGTATGGCTACATTCCATGATATGTATGGCGGATGTATTTAACGGGATATTGGAGGATTTCAAGGATGGGGTAAGAAAAGCCAATGGCAACTCCAAGTTCGTTAAGTTCGATAATCTGGATCGGTTAATGACAGAATGTAAGAAGGAGATTGATTACCTGATGAAAGGCACAAGTAAATCATTCCAGATATCTTTTGCCGTAAGAAGCGATGAGCTAAGGGAGATGATAGAGAATATGGTTGGCGACAATATCCGGGAAGGGTATGATATGTTTAAGGAAGAGGCTAAGATGACCAAGGAGACAGACAGGAGCAAGATAGAGGAATTTAATAAAAAGCTTGACCATGATCAAATGTAATATAAAGCTAGGCGATATAGTCCATACCCAGATAGGAGTAGGAGAGGTGATAGCCATAAGCAAGACCAAAGAGACTTTGATGGTAAAAATGGACGATGGCCGGGAATGTGCGATAAGACTAGAGTACGTGAAAGACGTTTTTGATAACTACAAATCCAAATGATTTACAAATTAAGACCATATCAAGAGGAGTGTGTTAAAAGTACCTCCGATTACATAAACTCTGATAGACATGATCCGGTATTGATCATAGGTCCTGTAGGTTGCGGTAAGTCACTTCTGATAGCAGAAGCGGCTAGATTGATGGGAGATAAGACGCTGATTTTACAACCATCAAAAGAATTGCTGCAACAGAACCACGACAAGATAACGTCGTATGGCATACCGGCCACCATCTACTCCGCCTCATGTGGTAAGAAGGAGTTATCCAATATGATATACGCCACTTTGGGATCTGTCAAGAAGGTTGTTGATAAGCTTAAGGAAATGGGAATCAGAAATGTATTGATAGATGAGGCTCATGCTGGGTATAGCCCGGAGGATGGTAGTGAGTTCATGACATTTATGAATGAATTGAAACCGAAAAAGGTGATAGGATTTACGGCTACCCCATGCAGGCTTAAGTCTATGTCAATAGGACAAGTATCATACTCTCAGCTTAATTTCATAACCAGAATGAGACCGGTATATTTCAAGAACCTGATCCATGTCATACAGGTGGAGGAGATGATAAGACAAGGATTTTGGACACCTCTTAAATATGAGACATGGGATTTCAACGGAGATGCCCTTAAACTCAATTCTAACGGCTCCGAATATACGGCTGAGTCTATTAGTGAGGCGGTGAGAAAAAATGGCTTAAACAACCTTATTTTACGTCGGTTGATGGTATTAAAAGACGTATGTAGATCTATACTGGTGTTTATGGATTCTGTTGAGAGCTGCAATACCGCCGCCGAATGGATGAACGCTAAGATATGCGCCGGCATGGCGGAAGTGGTTCACGGAGGCACGCCAAAGAAGCAGCGGGAGGCTATAGTCGAGAGATTCAAGTCAGGTGGGACGAAGGTAGTGTTCAACTATTCCGCCCTCGGTACGGGATTCGATCATCCGGGTCTGGATTGCGTGATAGTAGGGAGACCGACATTCTCATTCTCATCGTTTTATCAGTGGCTTGGCAGGGCGGTTAGGATAAAGGACGGTAAGGATAGCGCTTTGGTCGTTGATTGCTGTAACAACTCATCACGATTTGGTGATATAAGAGAACTTAGTATAGAGAACTACAAGGGGTATGGATGGGGAATGTTTATCGGCGATAAACTAATTACCAATATCCCGATGGGGGATAAGGTAACGAAAACAGATCTGGATATCAAAGCAGCCAAGAAAGATCGTAGGAGGGGGCTGGCGCAGGGCGTAACCGCCGCCCCTGTTCCCGGGAGACCGGATCATCCCCTTGGCTCTACGTTAATGACATTCGGCAAGTATTGTGGATGGATGTTGCATTCAATTCCGGTATCGTACTTCAAATTCATAAACGAGACATTTGACTGGGATAATGATAGGAACAAGGATATAAAAGAATACATAGATTTTTTAATCAAAAACAATAGATTATGACAGGATGTATATATCATGAGGCTAACCTTGACGGAGTAATGTCAGCGGCTATAGTAAAAAAGTATTTCAAAGGGGACATTGATCTTCTTCCTTACAATTACGGCAAGGAAATACCTGACGTGAATAAATATGATAAGATGTTTGTAGTTGACGTGTCATTTGGAAACAGAACAAGATTCCTTTTCGATGAGTGGAAAGAGAAAGGTATAGATGTCGTATGGATAGACCATCATAAGACCGCCATAGACGATATGAGGGATTACGAGGTAAAGGGCAAGAGGCGTGTCGGGACGGCGGCTTGTGAGCTTACGTGGGAATATCTTTTCGATAATATCGAAACCCCTGATGTGGTAAAATTATTGAGCGCTTATGATGTATGGGATCATGACCGCTTCGAATGGAGTGATGTGCTTTCATTTCAATATGGGATGAGAGGGTATTGCGGGCTTGACGTAAATTACGCTGGTCTGGTTCTCGATTCTGACCCCAACATCATCGTTACTATGATAAGAAAAGGAGAGGATGCGATAGAGTATATCGTCGAGAAAAACAAAGGGGAGATGAGGATGTTCTCATTCGAGGCGGATATATTTGGATACAAGGCGATATGTATGAATACCACGGAGTTCAACTCTACTACATTCGAGTCTATGTATGATCCTAGGAAACATGATTTGATGATGCCATTTTGCTGGAACGGGAGATTCTTTAGATGCTCGTTCTATACCACCAAGGAGGAGGTGGATGTCTCGGTGCTGGCACGCAAGGCCAATCCCGGTGGCGGCGGTCATAAGGCGGCGGCAGGCTTCCAGCTTAGCGCAGAGGATATGATGGAGTTCCTAAAGACAAAGAAAATGTGATATGATATGGGTCTTGCTTAGTATGGCAGTGATTATGTTATCCATAGCTGTAATGGTGAAAGGCTGGAATGATTTACATGGAGGTATGTTCCACGGAGGATTAATTATGATAGCTATAGGAATAATATCAATATCTGCATCAATATTTTATATGAATGAAGGAAATATTAAAAATATGGAGAATATGAAAAACGTATATAAGTTCAAAAAACTTAGCAAAATGAAGCTAGACGATTACGGCTTCGGTTTATTCGAGTACAATGGCGCTCTTTATTTCAAGGAGGCAGAGGGTGAGAAATGCTTTGATGTGAGAAGCGGGAATGAGGTTATTATCGGGAAAGATAAGATTATAATGACCTTGGAGGATTGATTATGAGAAAGCTTGACGACACCAACAGGACAAGAAAGAGAAACGTGCGGCACTCGTGGGTAAAAGTGGGTCCGGGGATTCAACGCTGCGCTATTTGTGGGATTACGAAGCGAAGTGAGTATATAGACGGGAAGACCGTTCATTGCGTGCATCTATCATCTGGTGAGCTTTACTCTATGACAGGAGAGACACCAGAATGCAGAGATTTAAGTGAGTTTTATTAATATAAAGAAGTTTAAAATGAAAGAGGAATTTAATAAATATGACAAAGTCGTTTATGATGGTGAGGTATTTGAGGTGCTTGAGACCGCCGACAATACGGGAATGATGAAAATAGAACCGTTATTTGATGAGACATATAAATCCATTTGGGTTGATGAGGAGATGGTTGTATCGTTAAACAGGGCTATCAAGTTAAGGCTTATTGATGATGAGACGGCGGATGAGGCGATGAATTTCGGGAAGCCAAAAATAGGAGACGCAGTGGTGGAAAGCGGACCGCTCGTAGGGAAAGACGGCAGCGGGAAGGACGACCGGGCCGACGGTAAACTCCGGTGGGATCTTCTTCCTTTGGCTGAGATAGAGGATATCGTGAGGGTATATACGGAAGGAGCCAAGAAGTACGCCGATAACTCATGGCAAGATATACCTGATGGATTCAATCGGTATTTAGGTGCACTTATGAGGCACTTAGTAGCTTACACGAAAGGGGAGAGATATGATAAGGAGGGATTCATGCATCTATCCGCAGCATGCTGGAACGCTATAGCGTTATTATATTATGATAAACATAATAAAGGCTTGATCGAATGGGAAGACAAGAAGGAGAAATAGTCAAGGAACGTGTTGCGGCTATAGAAAAAGATACTGGAAAATATGTTACTGTAATAAAACGTACTATATATGATAATGAAACTCCTTGGTCTACGATAATGTTCTTGAATGAGAATAATGTAGTTCTCGAACAGTCCTATGTAAGCAAGTTAAGATTTGACATAGACGTGAATTGGGAAAGACGGAGATATGAGATAGTGCGGGATATGATGGTAAGTATGCAATCAAGAGGGGGTGTCATGGGTGACACTGAGGTGGAATACGCTATATTTATAGCAGATTTAGTTATTAACAAGTTAAAGAATAGTCAAAATGGTAAGAATTGATTTTTTCACGAAGAAAGACGCTGAGTACAGCGACTACATGCGGTATATTATCGCCAACACATTGCAGGAGTATGAGGGTGAGGTCACGTTAAACCAGATCCCGGAGAACAAAGCCACGGAGGAGGAGATATCCAAGTACGGTATAGAGGTATATCCTACTATCATCGTCAGCGGAGATAATATGGATGGCTTTAATAAACTTGAGGGGATGGCCAGAAAAGCTGATCTTATTAACGTCATGTCGTTATACGACAAGAAATAGGCTTATGACGATAAGGGATAAATATTTTGGTTGGAAAGATATATTCTTTGACAGGTTCGTGCATTGTTGTAATGAAAAAAGTGATCAACCACAAGGAAGTAATATACCTCTAGCCAAAATAAACTTCGATAACAAGACAGGATATGTGGAGGACGGGACTATTAATATAGCCGAGCTTCTTCAATATATTTGGATAAATAATAAGGTCTATGGGTGTGAATATGCACCCATAGATATATCCTCTGTCTTGCAAACATTGATTAGATTGACCGAGAACGCTAAGTTCATATTTGACGACCAACCCGGCATACATGATATGATCCCATATAGAGGTTTTTTTATTAGAGATGATTTTTTACCCGGAAAAGATTATTCACTTGATTTGGATAAAATAGTGAGCGGGATGGGTGGATGGTATGGAGAGGATGAGGATCCATGTTACTCGATGTTCGTCAGTCAAGATCAGATATGGAACTTGAACCCGATATTGAAGGTATTAGCTGATGAGGGATCTATTCTAGCCAAGGAACTTGGGTATGATATGAACTCATATGTCAGCGATAATGGATACACGATATACAACCCCTACCTCTCGTGGATTAATCATTACTATCATTATTGCCCGACATTTAATGAGGATAAACTGAAACCTTGGGATAGGGTGGAAGACAGAAAGAATAAATTCAAGATGACGGATAAGGTTAAGAGAGGCGCCAATAATTGGTATTATTCAGGCGGGACTATATCTTGTGTGGATAATTTCTTGGGGAAAGAATACAGGAAAAATCTCCGAACCTTCATATATCGTGGAATAGTATTCTTTTTAGATCGGATATGGCATACACCATTGTTTGAGAAGATGGGCGTGAAAATGAAATACAACGCTTATTATTGTTATGCCGCTACTTCCGGGATATGGTATGATAAGGGATTCAAGGAAAGACTAGCCAAGAGGTTTAACAAGTCGCTGGGCGGCGACGGGGAACTGTTCGGGGCTAACCTAGCCTGCATGGTATGTGACCGTAAGGATATCGATTGGGAGGCGCTTCGTCTTTGGCTTGACAAATACGATGATCCTACTGATAAGGGCATGGTGAATAGCCCTATTCAATTTATGTATTTATATTTATATTACACTTTTAACAAATAATTTGAAATGAAGAAGATAAATAACTGGGTTATAAGAACATTTGGGTTGAGAGGCTCATGGAGCTGGGCTAAGAAACAGATGTTAAATGGAGCGATCATTAAACGTAAGGCTACTACAGGGACATACAAAATAGCTATTGATGATGACAAGAATAGGTTACTTGTAGCCACATGGGATCATCTAGATCAAAGTCCTGTATGGGAAAGGTGCCCGCATAGTTTATTAGATGAAGATGCGGTTGATTATTTTGTCACAGCTCATAAGGAATTATCATATGGAGGCATAAAGATCAGGATGAAAGATGAATTTAATTGTAACGATAAAATATCGAAAGTATGAAAAAGATTACTGATAAAGACGTAGAGCGCCTTAAAGCCGGGAAGAAGATAACAAAAGGATTTATCCATATGCAATTAGATGATAAGGGAAGATTGAACTTGTGGAGTGATATCAACATAACTGACAATTATAGAAGTCTTAAGATAGACGCTAACAAATTGTTTGATCATGGGATTCTTTCAGAGGAATATGATAAATTGAGAGTTATAAATATAGGACAACAGGGACGAAGGTAATGAAAGTGCATATTATTAATCATCGCTGCGGTGACGATGAAATAGAAGTTAAAAATGGCATACGAGTTTTTGATTGGGTTGGGAATGAGTTTATTATCAATCTAAATAATTTTGGGGAACTGGAAATAAATGGATTGAATGAAGGTTTATGCATTATACCTCAATACGGGAACCAAATTGTCATAAAGAAACAGATTTAAAGCAACGCATGACGCTATGGACTGGGAATTTAAGATTGAAAACATTGAATCATAATTTAATTTAATAGACATGGAGACTAAAATATGCAAGAAATGTGGTAAAGAATTACCAGTAGATAAATTCTATAAGAACAAATCACAAAAGGATGGGTTTGGATACTACTGTAAGGATTGTGTAAATGCCTACAAATCGTCCAAAAAAGCCAATGCAGATGGGGGGGGTAAATTAACGAAAGTGTTTACCAATCCAGATCTAGCCAAATTCAAACCTAGAGAACTTATCGAGGAACTAAAAGCTAGAGGTTACAAAGGCACGCTCACCTATGAGCAGGTAATAACATTATAATACAATTTGAAAGATGGCAAAGAAACAGTTAAAAATCCCGTTTAAGGACGGGAGACCATGTAAATGGGTTAAGGATGTTCATGATGAGGAACGCAATAATTATGAGTTTGATGAATGCCTTGAGATATACGGGTTCGTCCGTGGATGCTCCTCCGCCGTAATGATATTAAGACCGGGAGATGATCATGGGAAGGATTTCAATTATGCCAGAGCTTCTCTAGCTCAGGTAAGGGTAAAGGATTCATGGACGCTCGTGGAAGGCTTTTCTTTTGCTTCTCGGACATCGTAAAGCATTTAAGGAAGGAGACCAAAGGTAAGGTCCTGTTCTTGGGCGAGAACGTCCGGATGCGGGATGAGCACCGCTGGGTGATTACCGAGGAGCTTGGCGTGGAGCCGGTGGAGATGTGTAGGCTACAGACATTGCCGGATGATTACCTTGACGGGATAGCCCCAAATACGGCCATGTCTTTAGCGGGTAACGGATGGACAGTGGATGTGATAGCCCATTTGCTAAGAAGCATCGAACGTAAGCAGATAAATGATATTGTAAAGGAATTTCGCAAAATTACTGATGAGCTTATGTTCGGGTCATTAGAAACGGATATAATGTGACATGTGAAGGTAAACACGAGCAAAATGAGACCATACGGAAGAATCAAGACAGTTAAGGGATCTTTATGGAAAAAGGATATACATCCACCGAAAGGGCACAAGAATTGGTGGGATGACATATGCGATCCTGTACCTAGAAGTACTATGAAGCTTAAATTTAAAACAGAGTTAAGAGATGATTATAAACAAGAAATGGTCAATGCCGAACAGCGAGACATTCAGCATAAAACCGATAAGGGAACTTATAGATAAATATCGAGAAGAGGGGATGGTTATAGTGGATCCATTCGCCAGAAACAGCGATATAGGGACGATCACCAACGATCTTGATCCTGATACTAGGGCTATGTATCATAAGGACGCCACGGACTTCCTGCGTGGTCTTAAGGATAATATAGCTGATATGGTACTATATGATCCACCATATTCCGCGAGACAGGTATCCGAGTCATATAAAAAGCTTGGAGGTGCTGTTGATATGCAAACAACGCAATCCAGCTACTGGGCTAGGCAGAAGAAGGAGATAGCTAGGATCACCAAGAAGGGCGGGGTGGTCATTACCTGCGCGTGGAACTCCGGCGGTATAGGGGCAGGGCTTGGTTTCGAGCAGCAGGAGATTCTTCTTGTGGCTCATGGGGGATGGCATAATGATACGATCGTTACTGTAGAGAAAAAGATCAAGGGTTAGATGAAAGAAAGGATATTCACCACAAAAGAACAGGGGAGGGTGCTGGTCGAGGCCGGCCTCCCTATCTCCACCGCCATCGGTTTCAGAGACAAGTACCTTGACTCATTGCATTCTATGGAGGATGACGCTGGTCGTATAGGACTGATCGAGGCCGTTACCCCGGATATATCCAACCCGGTTTGGGATGTAGGGACGTTACTGAATTTACTCCCATATGAGATAGAGGGTTCTACATTCGAATGTTATAAGCTAGAAAACGCATGGTTTGCATTATATAGGGATATAGATGATATTCCTATATATTGGGGAAAGGAGAAACATCTTATAGATACGTTATTTTCACTGATGATAACATTATTAAAAAATGGATTATATGAGTATAAAACAAACAGCAAGAATAAGGTACAAAACGGAGGATAATCCGCCTATGGAAGATGTTCCTCTTATAGGATACAGCAAAAAATATGACTGTCAGGTAGCGTTAGTATACAGAAGAGGAGACAAGTATGATTAAATAATTACAAAATCGATAGTAATCCATTGCAAAATCATAGAATTATTTGTATATTTATATATTAAAACGAATTAATAATGAATCTAATAAGATGTTCATATAAATATCGTATGTATCCGAACAAAACACAAGAAGAACTTCTTGCAAAAACGTTCGGATGCGTCCGTATTGTATGGAATGCTTGCGTTGACTCATTCAATTCATACGATAAAGAAACAAACCCTAATCCGAAATTCCCGACAAAGATCGTGAAATACCGGATAACGCTCGTTTTATCTCCTGTACCGTTTCAAAGAACCGTTCTGGTCAATACTTCGTATCAGTTCTTGTTGAAATAGAACAGTGTTATAAACAGAAAACCGGTAAAACGGTTGGAGTTGATTTAGGGATCAAGACATTAGCTACATTATCCGATGGGATGACTGTTGAGAATCCCCATTTTCTTCGTGAGAACCAAGCGAAGTTAAAAAGGATGCAACGACATTTGTCGAGAAAGAAATTAGGAAGTAATCGAAGAAACAAATGCAGGCTAAAAGTATCAAGACTTCATCGTGATATAGCCAACAAGCGTTCATGGTACATGCATAATTTGACCACGATGCTGGTAAATAATTATGATGTTATCTGTATTGAGAATCTAAATGCTTCCGGTATGCTACAGAATCACAAACTTGCCGGTTCTGTATATGATGCTTCTTTCTCGATGTTCCGTAACCAACTTGAATACAAGTGTAGGTGGTATGGTAAAGAACTGATTGTTATAGATCGTTTTTACCCATCCTCGAAAACCTGTTCAAGATGTGGTTGGAAGAATAAAGATCTGAAATTATCGGATCGAACATTTGTTTGTAAAGATTGTGGCTTGGAGATCGACAGGGATCTCAACGCCGCGATTAACATACAAGCCGTAGGAGTTGATGCGGCTATACGGACGCAGAGCAGCCGGGTTGCCAGTTGTGTTGAAGCGTCCAAAATGGAGTAGAATATCTTAATTATTTCTATGATTTTCTATGAAATTTACAACTATGGTGATGATAATTTTGAAAATAGGAAGAAATGGTTAAAAGGAAATATTCAATAGATGATTACACAGAGTTCAGGACCATCAAGGATTGGGAATGCAAATGCTGCGGGGAAAAGATGCCGGCAGGAAGTAAACGGATGTTGCCTAGGATAAGAAAATGGGCGGATTACGGTATATGTTTATCATGTTTCGATGAATGGAAGTTAAATGGAGGGGATATTGTTTATATAAATAACACAAGTCCCCGGAAGCAAGCTCCCCGTATCAAGAAAGAACATGTTATATATATGTCCAACATCCTAAAAGGGAATTGTGATATAATAAAAGGAAGGAAACTTTATGTGGCTTTAAAAAAGGTGATAAACAGCGGGAAAACGATTGTTCTCAGATTCGATACCGATCAACCGATATGCATGTCAACAAGAGTTATGAATCCTTCGTTCGGGGAGATCATGGACGAGTACGGCAAGGATATATTCCAAGGAAAACTTAAACTAACAGATGTTCCAAAAGGAGTTAAAGACTTGATAGTTAACTATATAGAAAAATATCGTAAATTATGAATATAAAAACATTTATATACATGATCCTGACATTCAGGAGAGTAGATCCTATACCTAAGAATATAGGTCTTATGTTAAGTACGACATTCTGGATATCTATAGTATGGATAATATCCAACTTTGCTATATTGATAATGAGATTAATAAAATAGACAAGATGAAACAAGGAGACGTGATATACAAGAATGGCGTGGAGCTGCTTGTAGTATTAAGCTACGATCATAATGAGCCATGTAAGGGCTGCTTCTTCTACAAGAATAAGGCGTGCGGATCAGAAGAACTGATAAAATCTGGGATTGTAAAAAGGAATATATATTCACGGCTATACGTAAATATAATACGACTGAACTGTGCGGAATAGTAAAAAGATATGAGGAGACGTATAAGATAATACTTAAAACAATCAAGAAGATTGAGAAAGAATGTCAAAAATATGTTATCTGGGATACTGTGCATGTGATGTTGAAAGATGATGGAGAGCTTATTATAAAAGCGTTATCCAAGGATAAGTCCGTGCTTTTAAATGATTTCATTATATACATCAACAATAATGGGAGTATAGACGAAAAGGACTATGATCTACTATTAACTAAATAATTGATAGCACAAATGGACAAATCAAACAAAATAGAGAATCTAGCAAACAAGTATGTTGAAAGGCATATAAGAGATAGACATCTAAGCGATGATACGATAAAAGAAATAAAAATAGCTTATGTTATGGTTATAAAAGATTTTATAGCTATTGTCGATAAATCTACATCAATGAATGAAAATGATGTGATATATGTAATTAACAGCATATCATCAATATTATATGAACCTATAGACATCTCTAATACCGATAAAAAATGTTAGAGATAGGGATAGCGCTAGGCCTAAAGGACGCCATATCATGTATATTTGGTTCATTATTAAAAGATGACTGCAATATAAAAGATGAGATAATTGATATATCTAAACATATAAAAGAAAAATTAATATCAAATAATTATGGATAACAAACAACTTTATAAAATAACGTTGACAAGGGAACAACTGATGCTGATATCACGGTGCGTTGAGGATATATGTAGGTTCGCCTCCGGAGACATGGATCTTCAGCATACCACGGGAACGTTGATAGATGACATGGACAGGACGGAGTCGTTGGGGATAAGGAGCTTTATTGCAGAGAATATGATCTCGATAAGAACAAGGCTGTTCCCTGATCTCGAAGATTTCGAATATATAGGTTATCATGGAGGTAGTGCGGATAGGATCAACAGGAAAAGACTTATCGGGAATACCTACCAGATATATAGATCGATACTACATCAGTTGGCCATTGACGAGAGCTGGAATAACGTGTATAGTGATATCACGTTACCTTCAGGTGATATGGGAACAATTAAAGTGGAAAGGATTGATGATGAACGGGAAAGTAAGGGCGTTTAACGGGGATATTGGTATGGCGATGTCCATATTCAAGGATATGGTAGGAAAGATAAGGTTTGTCTTTGCCGATCCTCCTTATAAGATAACCCAAGCGAGATACGATAAGGAAGGATTTGACTATAAGGAGATGTGGGAGGTAATCCAAAAGATGCTACGTCCGGACGGGGTGGTAGCCGTCACCTGTTCCCTCACGGCGGCGGTCGAGGTCATGAGGGCCGCCCCAGCGGGATGGTACCGGTACGACCTTGTTTGGCATAAAACGACCCCTACCGGTTTCCTTAACGCCAAGAAAGCTCCGTTAAGAAACCATGAACTGGTACTTATCTTCTCGCCTATGCCACTTGGTAAACATACATATAACCCTCAAAAGACTTATGGTCACGCAAGGAAAGTATCCAAAGCCTCCAGCAAGGTAGGATGCAAGGAAACGGAGCTATATGGCAAGGCTGGTCTCACTACGTATGATAGCACGGAAAGATATCCGCTGTCGGTTATGACGTTCAAGACGGACAAGCAGAAATCGGCCATCCATCCCAACCAGAAACCGGTGGAGTTACTAAGATACTTGATACGAACATATACGAATCCGGGGGATACGGTAATGGACCCGGTAGCCGGTAGCGGAACGACAGGGATAGCGGCTTACGAGGAGGGAAGGGACTGTTTATTAATAGAAAAAGATCCCCAATTCTTCGAAGATATGATGAATAGATTTAGTAATAACAACATAAAAATAGAAAATTGTGAGTTTATTTGTGTGCGCTAAATGCGGTTGCGTTGATAATACCGCTACGTCTAGTTACTGGATGTTGACAAACGAGTATATGGTGGATAAATTCGACTATGCCAAGGAACTACAGCCGTACAAGGGCATGGGGCTGTGCAGCGAATGCGGGAGGCTGGCTACCAGCCCAGACGGACGTGATGTCGTGGTGCCCGGTAAATGGCACGGGAAGTTCCCGAAGGAGAAAGCCACCGAAGAGCAGTTGAAACATGTAGGATATAAAAATCTAATAAGATGAATAAGATAAGAAAAGGAGAAGTTAAAATATATAAAGGGAAAGAATACATAACTATCCCTGAGATAGAAGAAGAGAGTTGTACGGGATGTTGTTTTTACGACAAAGGGATTTGTTTAATAAATCATGCTGATGATCCTAATTGCCTTCATAGCGGCATGATCTGGGAACAAAAAGAAAATAGTATGAGCGATATCAAAGAAAAGGCTATCAAATTAGCCATAGATGCCATGAAGCCCATACCGATACACTCATCACCATGCTACAGCGTAAGTGATAACAGATCGCCGGAGGAAAAGCATGAGGAGGAAATGAGGTTTTGTAAGGATCTTAACGACCTTAGATGTGAGATGCTTATTGATATGGCTAAGAAAATAGAAGAGTATTTATTACAAGATATATAACAACCTTAAAAAATCATTATATGGACATTGAACTTTGCAAGAAAGAATTTTTCTTATTAGATGAAGAACTGGAAAGTTTTAAAGATTTTTTGAATGATCCTACAAAAAACATCTATCATTCTATTGATGGAGTAAAAATTGTCAAATCAGAAAATGGGGAACTTTGTGGAGTAGGTAGAATACCTCATCGTCTAAAAATCGTAAAATAAAAAAAATGACGTTATTATGGCTACTAAAAAACAGATATTAGAATCAGATGAATTACTTCAGCAAAAAAGAAAGGCTTATCATCTTTCAGATGAAGGATTCGAGGAATATAAAAAGTTCTTGTCAGATCCCGATCAAAAGAAATTTTGTTTCAAGGGATATTATTATGTAGAGGTAAAGGAGCAGGATGATAAAGAGCTATTAGGAGCAATGGGACGAGTAGTATATAAATAAGGATAGAGGTTATAAGCCTCTATCCTTACAATACTCATACATTATCATAGAAATGTCCATATCTCTTAAAAACATCTCTTTTCTTCCTTGACAACTCCTCTAGCTTAACAAATCCTTTCAATGTTATCATGACGGTCATGGCTTTAGCCTCCCAGTATTCATCACCGGGATCAGACCCATATGTAACTAATCCATAATTACGAGCGGACTGATATGCTTCTATCCTACCTCTCTCATTCCTAAAAACATATTTTAATTCCTGTAATAACGGATACATGTTCTTAATCCCGATATAATAGCCAAATTGCTCAAAATACTTTGATGATTCACGGATAAGGACACCCTCTCTTGGAATAGACCTTTTAAACATATCAATTACCGGTTCATTCTCCTTTATAGTATCTATAGCTGTATTTAATTCAGCTTGAACGACCTTCTTCTCCTCCTCTATCACTTTCTTGGCCTCAGCTAACGCCTGCTTCTCTTTTTCGGACGCCAACAACGCCTCTAACGCTTCTATATAATTATGCGGAAGATTCTTCTCCACGGATTTTTCCACCTTATTCAAAGCGTTTACCGCGCCATGAAATACACTCCTATATACATCAAATACCCTTCTTTCTTTTCTCGCTATTAAATATTCCATGCAAGATACGGAGATCATATACACGATCGTAGGTCTACCGCCAACCGGGTTTTTGCCATTTTGGGTAAAAACCTTATAGTCAATATTTTTGATAAAACCATTATCACCAGTAAGAACCCTAACGGCCTTACCTTTATCAGAGTATATCAAAGGCCAAACATCATCTAAATTAACTGGAAAATCTTCTCCGGATTCAACTAACTCAAGAACCTTCTCAAAATACGATCTAATAGACAAATCGTCATTTAAAACAATATTACACATAATATAAAAATAGGCCCAAAAGGAAATGCCGGATCTCACCTCGACAAATCCTAATGAGCCAAAAAATATCTTACACATTGAATGACCTTGAAGTGAGATCCCGTCATTCATTGTTTCATGATGCAAATATAGCCAATCAAATTGTCTTAAACAATTGACTGGCTATTTTTTTTGTCATACTATATCAGTTATCTTCCCCTGTCAAAATACCAATTAGCGTCCTCCCCGGACTCATCCTTATCCCTGCCTCCTAAGAAGAATCCCATCGTCATGCCGTTGGTCATCAACCAGTAGTCGAATATCTGCTTAATATCCCTAGCCGTCTTGATATTATACCATTGCTTACCAAACGAGAACTTCATGAGCTGCCTCCATAGTTTGCTCTCGCCCTTATATACGCCGGTCTGGACGGTAGCGAACGGATCCCAGTTCCGAGGATCGGTGAGGTCGCCTAACTTCCGGGCCGTAACCAGCGGATCTTGCAGCATATCTATGGCGTTAAGCTCCATAAACGGGGATATCTGGGAAGCGATCTCATTGATCGTCCTGAACCCGATATAGGTAATGAACTGCCCGAACCAGCTATCCTCATTATCCTCCCTATATCCCATCAAAGCCCGTCCTATGGCCATCATAGTGGCGAATACCGCCATATTGATAATCGACCTCTTGATATTAATCTGCTCGTAGGGGGTAAGCTTATCATACTCTTCCTTGAGCACGTCATATGCCTCCCCCATCCTGCCCTCGGACATCGATCCATAGACATTACCGGCCAGTCTCCATAATGTTCTCATATATCCTTCCTCGAACTGGTTGGTCTGGAAATTAAACCCGGCTTTTTTGTATGCCCGTTGAACGGCAAGTATAAACCAGCCACGATGAGGGAGCACCATGTTAAGGATAGCGTTCCGGCTAGCCCCCACCCGGTTCCGCTCGTTCAGGGCGCCGTCGCATATCTGCACCATACTCCTGACCCTGCTGGACAATGTAGGTATGTATCGGTCTATAATATCCTTATTAGCCTCGTTTTTAGCCACGATCTTCCCATCCTTGACATTTACTAAGTTCCATATGGAATAATCCCTTAAACGCTCCCAATTACGTTTAGCCTCATTAGCGGACATATTCATGTCCTTCATCATCATCTCCTTGAAATTAGAATATGACCAGAACTGACCCTCATACAGGCGAGTGTCATCCATCACCGAGATAATAACCTGCGGGTCCAAAGGAGAGTTCAAAACCTCCATCATCTTAAACGGCAGATCCCGGAATAAGGTTCTCCAGATCTTGTTATATGCCGCCGATCTTACACGGTTACGAACGTTGAATACGCCTAGGGCCTCACCGACAACATATAACTTATTGGTACGATTTATGTCCCCTATCTCAGACACGTACGTACTTAACTGTTTCTTAGCTTCTCTATAAGCGTATTTCATGGAGTCCTTGCTTATGTACTGTCCTACCATACCTTCCAAAAGGAAGTTGGCCTGCCCGGTAAGGGCACCGGTAGCCGCCACGAATGGGGAGAAGCCTAAGTTGGATTTGGATACGAATTTGGTAAACATAAGAGCCAGCTTATTAAGATCGACCTTATAATTACCTATATTCCATTCTGCCCGCTTATTATTTATCCTAACATCATAGATACTGGCGTTAACCCAGTCCTGAAACATTCTATAGGCGTGAGTGGCCTCTGGGTTCTTACCGCCGTCGTATTGCGTCTCCAGCATCATGTTCCTGTATCCCATGACATCATCCAAGGCCGCCCTCTTATACTTGTAAGAGGTCGCTTGTAAGGATAACATGGAATAGGAGTAGGCGAAGTCATGGGACACGTCATCGGCGTTCTCCAATTTATTAAGATAGTATTTGGGGATCATACGATATTTGTTATCGTTCTCATCAATCCCTCCTAGGTCTTGCCCCTGACCATGTATAGGGTCATCCACCCTCTCGCCAACAATATCACGCACGGCGTTGCCGATGGCCGCCTTCGGGTCAACTCCGGCCTGCACCATCCTCTCCACGCCGCCCTTGGATATTTGTGGTATCATATAGATATTCCTGAACCGCTCATCATAATCCTCCATAGCCTTACGGCTTATGTTAAGCAACTCCTTCCTCATCTCCCACTTATCCTTATTGATCGTAGCTTCCTCCCCCTCGTTGGTAATACCGTATTTCTTGAAGAAAGCCTCGTTCTTGTACTTATCGAACCTAGGCGTATGATACCCATAACCCAGATCGGGATTATAATTAGGATTACGGAAAGAACTCTCGGCGTCGGCCTCATCAAGCCACTGGTTGTTGATCGTCAGGTCGATCATATTAATATCGAACCCGAAACGGGATACGCTCTCTTCCTTGGATATACCATTTTCCATCGCATCAAAGAACTCGGATACCTTATACGTACCGTTATTTATCTTCCTGACGAAATCAGAATATCCCTTGGGAGAGTATTTCCTCATATAAGGATACAACCGGGTTCTGGCGTACTCGACAAGGATCTCATCAGTCTTACCCATCGCTATGTCGTTAGCTAGCTTATTATTGAAGTCAGGACCGTATTTCCTTCTCAAAAACGATACCTCCACGGTCGTCCATGACGGGTTCTTCCTAGATAGCTTAGCGGCCATCCTATCCACCTGACTCCGGGAGCGGGCAGACATATGTTCCTTGGCGAATTTAATCTCATCCATACCCTTGTCGTATGCCATGGCATCCCTTAAAGCGTTACGGTAAGAATCCGTGACTCCACTCTCCACCGTATCAGGCATATCCATCTCAATAGCCTCAGCGGAAGCGGCGGCGTTAATAACGCTCTTAGCCTCAGCCAGACGATCATATAACTCGTTTATCTTTCTTAATGAGGCGGATCCACGTAACCTATCGAAATCATATTCCCCGTATCTCGTGCTATCCCGGTACTGGATAAACAAAGGCCTTAGCTGGTCATTGATCTCGTTTATTGTCGCCATCGCCTCCTCTACCTTCTCTATTCTTGATGATGATACAGATTGCTCCGTGATCTTATCAACAAGATTCTCGTAATAATCACCCTCCTCGGATCCCCACATATCCTTGGAGAAGCCAAGATGACCGCCAGCTAGCAGGAACTCAAACGCCGCCTTGCCGCCCTCGGACCGCTCTATCCCACGAAGTATCTCCTTGAACTCGGCGGAAGCCTTACGACCCTCGTTGGTATTCCCGAACTCCTCGGCCCATGCCTCGTCCCAGGCCTTGATCTCCTCGGGCATCATCAGAGCCTCTGATCCCTCTTCCTTTGGTGTCCCATCGGAATACCACTCGCTCTTGGCTATAGCCCTGTCACGTAAAATATCCAGATAAGATCTCCAAGCTATAGGATCGGATTGAAACGCCTTCCAATCGACCTTCCCGTTCCTCACGAACTTATCCATAGCCACATACCGGCTCCTGCGGATACGGGTCATGAAATCGGACGTGGCTTGCGATACCCTACGACCCAGTCTTTCCTCGACCTTCTTATTGACTTTCTCGATCTTATCGTAATAAGCCTGCACCATAGGTTTCTCCCGGTTCTCATCCAACCACTTATTTATCGTATCCAGATACCGTTGCTGATCCTCGAACGTCATGTCCGAGATATCGAAATTCTGGATGGTAGGCTTGAATATATGATATACCTCCTTAGTGATAGGCTTATCCCCGTCATATCCTACTATGTCGTCACGGGTCTTCACCTTAAGGCCTCTATCGGATAGAAGAAGGTCGATAAGTTGTTTCTCGGTCTTACCCATGACATTTTTAAGATCATATATATCGATAATAGCCTTAGCCTGCTCGGTCCTGTATAGTAAATCGTATTTGGCGAAATCACGGGACGAATCAAGGTAATCAGAGTTCTTACCGTTTATCTTCTGTATAAGATCCTCATTATCCTTTATCCCCCATCCACGCTCTTTCATCATCTTAGTCATCTTATTGATATTAGCCACACCCTCAACATGAGCGTCGTTATAAGCCTTGGCAAGACGTTGCCCTAACATGCCTAAGATAGCGTTCCCGCTATGTTCTAACGTCCCGAAAAACCGAGACATAACATTGATATCCTTATGGATGTTATTTATCAACTTCTTTATCCCATTCCAATATCTTTCCTGGATATTAAACATCCTGAGCTGTCCATCCAGCCAGTCCTCATTACGATCACTTCGAAGAGCATTTATATCAGACATGGATGTCTCAGCCATACGTAATATATCATCCATATCCTCTACCATGCCAACCTTATTGCTGCCATAATAATCAGCCGCCTGATTATTGACGAATCCACGAAGGTTCCTGATCAGAGGAACTATCTCCCCATATACGTTATCGATAACCTGTATCGTCTCATAATCCAATCCTTTTCCGCTCTTACGTAGGCTACTGGCGACAGTGACCAAATACTCCACCTCAGCCTTGGCGGTCGCTATGACGCTCTTGGTGGATAATAGGTTGTTATTCTTATTTAGCTCACCCCCGACTTGTCTTACCTTCTCGCCTATATCACGTAGAAGGGAGATGCTTTCCCCGATCCTCTGGCTCTGGCTTGACCTCATCCTCTGTAACCTAGTGTATAGCCTCTCCAATGACCTCCCGTTCTTGATCAACTTATTAGCCACGTCAACATCCGATAATGAGTACATGAGATGGTCGCTATCCTTTAACAGAAGCACGTCAAATGCGCTTGGATCATCAGCTAACGCCGACTCCTTTATCCTATCAAGAACCTTATTCAAGTCTGATCTTTGGCTGGTGAAGAAATTACGTATGGCTCGTACCATCCTGCCAAACAAGGAGAGCTGGACGTCCTCAGACGAGGTCAGATCCTCTACCGCCTGTTCCATGCCCGGAACGAACCGCTGGGCCAACGTCTTGCCTAGGATCTCCCGCTTCACCATCCGATCCAACTCCTCTCCTTGGTACTCCTTCCCATACACCTCATAGTAACGACCAGCGAACTGATTCCATAACGACGTGCCAACAACAGAATCCAGCACCTCGTCAATCTCCTGCTGGTTACGATAAGTATCGACCAAGAAATGAGCCACCTCCTCATTAAGATCCTCTATCGTAGCTCCCTCAGCCAAGGCGATAACCCCATTGGCCATATCGGACAATGCCCTAGCCGAAGGCTCAATACCATTACGCATCTTATACTTATCCATATACTCAGACATACCCATCACACGGATACCTAACGTGGATAAGATGTTGGTGATATCAGTCCTGTTCTGAAGATCCTCCGCCTTCTCATTCTCAATAACCCCACGGACATTACTTCCGTACAAGGCGTTATCCTCCATCATCAACGACAAGGCTAGCTCCATGAGCCCATCATACTTATTATTAAGCTCCTCAAACTTACCTTGCCTTAACATGCCCTTGATCTCCGATCTGCTTACCGTAACCTTCTCCCCCGATGTCGTGATAAGATCAAGATCATTACTTACCTCCGTATCAAAACCTATAGAACCCAATACGTTCATTTCGGAGGACTGACTTCCAAACCTATTCCTTAGCCTAGACAAGGCATCCATAGCGTTATAGATCTTAAGACCATCGGAGTTGCCGGCCCCTGTAAGATAATACCTATCCCCTAGCCTTATACGCTCCCCGCTCAACAGACCTTTCTTGATAAGGTAATTGACAAACCCTCCGCGGGTACTTATATTAGAATCTGAGCTGATGCCAAGGACCGGGATGAACGAATCACTGTTGTTAAGGATTATGGAGGACGAGCCAAAGGAAATGTCAGCCGTACCGGACGGGACGTCGCTCTCCTCGACACTGCCGGCCAAGAACCCGGCCTCAACCCGCCCGCCGGACGAGCCTTTTATGGCGTTGGCGTAAGAGTCGTGTATCTTGCCGTCATCCGACCTAAAGAACAGGCGAGGCTCACCGGAATCATATACCAATCTTGAAGATGGAGGAGTATAATTCTCAATATCATTTAACGGCAAGACATTACCAGAAAATATGATCTCCCCGTCTATATTTCCGCCCTTCACCCTAATATTAGGTCGTTGCCCGGTAAAAGCGCTTTCCACGGCCTTCCATAACATACGGGCTGTCTCCTTAATATCTATGTTCTCCCTGATAGCCCTTATATCATCCCATGACGCCTCTTTCAGTATCGTATCGCCAATATTATCCTCGTTTATGGAATCCAGATCCACCTCCTGTACCGTGGACGTATCTACCACAGCCATATCATTGACATCACCTACCTCTCCGGGAGTAAGATAAGCCACGACATTGTCGCTATTCCCAAGGCTTCTGGCCAACGCCGGGGCATCCATATCGCTTATGACGGGCAGGACCTTGGCTGACATAAGCTGCCCCCACTCGCTAGCGTTAAATCTGGCGCTTATGGATCTAGCCGCCTCCTTATTCCTTGGCACGGATCTAGTCCAGTCTCCAAACTTGGACCTGAAATTATCATTATAAATGGTCATATAAGCCTCAGCCGCCTTATCAAGGTTACTTACGGTAGCTATACCCGCTATCTTATCGAACAAGGTAGATACCTCGCCGGAAGGAGTCAAGACACGGGTTATCTTACCCTCCTTATTTCTTTTAATTACGCAACTCGACATAACTTCATGTTTTTGACAAAGATAAACAAAAAGCCCCCACAAAAGAGCGGGGGCTAATATCCAAATGCGAGAAGATGATCATAATATCATCCAATCGGTAGCCAGCATGTCAGTCTGAGATGCCAACTTCCCCTGACACGACATCCGATATACATCTGGCACACCACCCTACCATATAAGCTATAGGCTCTTGATTGTCAGCATGGAACTTGATCCCTAACTCACTAAGAATATTCATAGAGACATGAAACGCCTCGTGGGAGATCATAGACATATCGACATCCTTGTCATCTATCCACACGACAACCAGTTCCCCGTATTTACCGGTATCCTTAAATTTCACCATAGAGAAAGTAGACATGGACGACTCCGATCCCACCTCTATCTCAATCTCGAACTCAGAGTCATCCCTTGTCGTAAACCTGTCTGTAACATCCTTTGGATCGCATCCTTTCATCACGAACAAGCTTCTAGGATATATCTTAGGATCAAACTCATATACTATTTTATCCATTTTCTTTTTACCATTCTTTTTAATATTATGTTTCCCAAAAATAGGATCACATGGATCCTACTTTAAATTGATTATTCATCTCCATAAGTCTTATAAAACGATCATTCGTGTATGCCTTAAACTCATAAACAGGCAACCCGGAAGAGCTGGATATCTCAGCGGAAGGAGATACGACTATAAAATCCCCATCATTAATAATTATATGCGTATTATCACGCTCCACGGAATAATATCCATTTCTATCTATAACAGATATGCCAAAGCGCTCTATAGCCTTATTGATATTCGCAATATCATATGGATGGAATTTGAATACCTCCACATTTAAAGAATATATCATAAATCCTTTAATTTTTCTACAACCTCAAAACACATCTTACACTCAATCCTACGATACAGCTGCCTCACGCCATCTATCGTAGTCCAGTAACGATTCCCATCACGACGCAGGAACTCACTCATAACCTTAGTGTCAGCCACATCATGTAAATCATATGAACTGAAACATAACTTACATATATCGTCAAGATCAAAATAAGTAACCTTATCATACGATATACAACGGATTTGTCTTCCATCAGGAATCTGAACATCGAAAACATATATCTTCTCCATATTAAAAATAGAGGGATACCGATCCCATCACAGACCTGTATCCCTTTATAATAAATTAGCGATGAAAAGCATGGTGATGGACATGCGCCACAAATGTAATTACAAAAATTGTAAAAACAAAGCTAAAAAATCAGAATCCTACTGGCAATGCTATAAATTCGGCAGGATCTTCTATAGCCTGTATAGGGCCACGGTATTGGATACGAGAACTTCTTTCGGATCCAGACATATTACTGCTATAACTACTATCGAAAAGGGCGACGCCCCATTATCGCTACCTCCATGACCAGATCGAATAGTTATACCACCAGAACCAGCTACATAGCTATAATCACAATAATAAGTAGTACTAGAAGCTTCTGCTTTTATAGGGATCATATCTCCATGTTCACCCCAATACACCTTTTCTATATATCCATATGATGCATGGGTCACGCCATCATGAAACAACTCGGAGTTATTCTCATCAAGATAACATATGGCGACCCCAATATCCGTTTTCTTCACTAGACACCTTCTCCCCCTTGATCCACGAACTATCGCCACAAGAGTCTATCAACGGATCGGGATTAGCGTCATCTATCTTAAACCTGATCACATTTGGCGTAACCTCAAGGCACTCGCACGGAGCGTCGCTCTTCAATACCCCATACACCCGATTATCGCTGGTTAACCACCGTTTGCCGTCACTCGTGATATAAGCTTGCCTACATCCCTCCTGATTCACCGTAAGCGTCTTCTTGGTACCTTTTGGAGTTGTTATCTCCAACTCGAGAGTTCGGTCAAGACCTTTGTTCATCACCGAGCCAAAAGAAACAAGGGCGTTACCGGTCCCGGATCCCGGGCTGACGGTCAAGGGCTGGTCCGTTACATCGCCTACCCCGTCCTTCCAATTCACATTCAAATCATTAGCCATATCTATATCATTTTTTGTTCTATTGCAAAGATAACAAAACAAATAAACCCCAACCGGATTTATCCAATTGGGGTTCTATACTATTATTCCCTAACCTATTATCGTTTCATCATCCTTAAGGCCGTCTTAGCTGCTGCTTGCGCCCAAGTCCATAAGTCATTAGCAGTTACATTAACTGTCTGAGCCGTACCGTTAACATCCAGATTGATAACCTCCTTGTCAAGCTCTAACATAGAGTCTCCAGCTGCCTGAGTGATAGTCACCCGCGCATTCTGACCACCATTAGCCGTAACGGTCAAGTTGGCTACCAAGTCCTCTACCGTGACGTTAGCCGGGACATCGGCGATAGAAATGCTCCATGCGAACTCGCCGGTAGTTCCGGGGTCATCGGCTATAACAGCTCCATTGGCGGTTGACTTACCAGCGGCCGTATAATTATCCGGCAATGTCAAAGTCAGGCCATTCTCCTCAGCGGGAGTAGACGTGAACGTAAGTTTAGCACTATTGGATTTACCTGTGATAGTTACCGTTCCACCTGTCTTTGGAACGGAAGCCGCTGGACTATCAACGGTAACAATCTCTACGGCCGCCTCCTGATTAACGATCAATGCCTTGGATACGCCTCCGTTAGTCGTGACGGTAAAATTCTGCGTGCGCTGAACACGACCAGTGTATTTATCACCAGATATGTTAACAGCCATATTGCCTGATCCTGACACCGGATCAATGGTTACGAAACCAAATTTTTGTGATGCCACATTCAAATAATTTTAAAAAATGTCCTTTTATTATGCCAAAAATAACTTGTATCATATCACAAGCCAAATATAGGGGGGGGGTAGATACGACTAACCCTGTACAACCTCAACATACAACCCGATCAAGTCCTTTAGATTATGACTAAGAGGAGTTCCGCTATCCCTAGTACACTTATATACATCAGCGTTCTGGATGTAATATTTATCCTTGAATATCTCCATTGGAGGGAAATACGGGATAGGATCCCCTATGGTCCCGGCATGCTCCTTATCAATGACCTTGTATAAGGAAGCCGTATTTAGTCCGGGTTCCCATTCCGCTGACAACGTATGTGACTGAATAACCTCATAAAGGATATCCGTATCGTCCTTAACCACCCTGAGGCAGAATCCGGCATCCACCGACAGCCCGAACTCCGCTCCTTCTTGTCCCCATATAGGGAATAGGACCTTAATATCCAATTTCTCGTTAGAAGATAAAGATATGGTCTTATTATTAACTACCATCCTAGAGAATTTGACAGCTACTTTCTGGGGATCAGAAGCGTCCTTCTCCTTCGCCTGTTGCTGGATGTACGCCGTGGTAACACTTCCCTTATCGGGATAGCCGGATTGAGCGTCAATAGCCCTCACCTGCTCTACGGTAGTGGCTAAGCTTACTCCCTTCTGTTTGACTCCTAACGCCGACATCAGGTCATTATCGTACTTATCCATCATCCCGATCAAGATCTTGCCTTCCGTCATATCGAACTCCAGACCCATGATCGTTATCTTACCAGCTATAGCCCCGTCAGCCAAAACGTTACGCCTATCATATTCAGGGATATAGATATTTTGATCATCCAAGAAGAACTCATGAAGATTATTATTCTCATAAGACCTGATCTCCTCATATTTAGCCGATTTCTCCTCATTAAGAAGCCTTGAGTCATCCAATTTAGCCTCGATAATTTCCTTAACCGTAGCTTTAGGATTAGCCTCCTTGAACGCCAATTGCTCCTCCCCAAGCTCTATCCATGGGGCGGGATTCCCGTTAATGTAATCATCATAACTATAGCCCTTAGCGTAATTATCATCAAGCGGATCGTCCTGAACTAATTGATTGGGATATATTTCCCTATTTATATATACGTAGCTCATGTCTTATATCATTAATCTTGTTCTTTAACGGCGATGCTATACTTACCTGAAGCGTAACACCAGATATTTATCTCGAAAGGCTTGTTAGCCGTAGTGGTGATAGAAGTTCCGCTCATGCTGACATAATCCCCGGAGTTGGGTATCGCTTGGGTGAAAGCCGCTGAGGGAACGCACCTGATCATCAACTCCTCCCCTACCTGCATGCCGGAAGCCACGGATAAGGTCGTAGCGGCTGATAACGTGGCCGTGATACTTCTCTTGCTAATAGGCAGGTTAGCTAATGTCGTGACCGTATTAACCCCTATAAGCCTGTTCATGGTCTTCTTGTCAGCCGCCGCCATCAACCCGTTAGTAGACTCGTTGGCTACGGCGTATGTCGTGTTAGGAGGTGTAGCCCAAGTGCCATCTCCACGCATGAAACTGGATGTGCTTCCATTAAGCTGTCTCAATAAGCCGTTAGCTGTAGTAGAGGCTAATCCGTATGTGGTATTAGGAGGGGTTTGCCATGTCCCGTCACCACGAAGATACTTGGCTTGCGCTCCGGCGGCAGGGGCGGGGACCAAGCCGGCCTTTCCCGCAGCGGAGGCAGAAGCGGCTCCCATATTGCTATATGTGGTATTAGGAGGGGTTTGCCACGTTCCATCACCACGAAGAAAAGATGCCTGCTTGCCAGCGACTGGGGCCGGTACCAATCCCGCAGCACCAGCCGCCGAGGCCGTAGCCGCCTTCATATTGGCGTAGGTAGTATTCGTATCCTTATAATAGGGGATACCACCGACAATAGGACAAGCCGTATATCCAGAGGCGTTTGTCACGGTACTGCCGTTCTTGACCAACCCAGTGGACCCGTTAGCTCCTACAACACCATACGTTGTATTAGTATCCGTCCAAGGCACGTTGACATACATCTTACCACTACTATCCAGCTCTACCGGATAATTCTTACCGTTCTCAGTATATCCGATCATCACCAATCCTAATGTCGTGGTATTAGCCTTAGCGTATGTGGTATTTGTCGGAACCACCCATGTGCCATCACCACGCAAAAACGACGCTTGCTCGCCGGCAGCCGGCGCAGGCACCAATCCTGCCGATCCTGCGGCTGATGACGTCGCTCCACCCATGTTGCTATATGTGGTATTAGGAGGGGTTTGCCATGTCCCGTCACCACGAAGATACTTGGCTTGCGCTCCGGCGGCAGGGGCGGGGACCAAGCCGGCCTTTCCCGCAGCGGAGGCAGAAGCGGCTCCCATATTGGTATATGTCGTGTTGGTATCCGTCCACGGGACATTCACGTACATCTTACCATTAGCCAAAAGCACAGCGTAGTTCTTTCCATTAGAAGCATAGCCAATCTTAACCAATCCTAAGGTGTCGGCCGTGGCTTCATTATACGTTGTGTTATTATCCGTCCATGGAACGTTAACGTAAGCGTTGCCGGACGAATCCAGTTGCACCTTATAGCTCTTCCCGGAAGTCGTATATCCTACCTTAATACCGCCAAGAACGGTAGCGGAGGACGTGGGAGGGGCGAAGGTACTTGGTTTGCCCGTAACCCCGGACCAAGGCACGGAGGAGGCCTGACTGGCCGTGTAAGGCTCATACCCATCCTCACTGTTTAATTTAGACTCGTCTTTTATCAGATACATCTTACCTGTAGACGTGACCTTTACCGTATCACCACTTTGAGCCGTAGCGGTGGTAAGGGCGAATCTAGCCGTATCATCAGCTACCACGATTAATCTCTCCAAAGCCGCCTTAGGTAACCTATCTATGCTGATGGTTCCGGATGCGATCTTAGAGGCATCAAAATTGGCCAATGTCGTGGAGATAGTTACGTTGCCTCCGAAGTCCGATGAGACACTACCGGTAACAGCCCCGGACAGCGCTATGCCCCTAGCCGCCTGTAATTTCGTGGCGGTAGGGGCATTATCCGTCTTAAGAGCATATTTGGTAAGATCAATATCATTAGCCTTATCCAAAAGCTGCTCTATCCGATCACCATTGTATTTACCTTGAAAATCTGCCATATTACACTTATTTTTTGCTCAAATATAGTTATATACATAAATACCAAGGAATCGAGGGGAGGGGAAGATACGGGTAAGTGTCAGAAACTGCCGTCCCCGTGCAGGAATCCGCTACGGAATATAATAGCCTTGTCTTTAAGTTTCTGGACAGAACCCCATTCCCATTCACCCTCACAAGGCTTAACGACATACTTATTCCCCCATGTCTTAAACTTCCTCTCTATAACAAACATCTCTGGGTCTTTTAAGACATGGAAGATACTTCCGACAGGGAAATACTTATCAGTCCTCAATATAACACGATGATGTTTCTCGTCATATTCAGGATCGCCTACGATACGTGCCTTATAAAATTGGAAATCATTTAACGTCTGATCCACTGGCTCTATCCAATAATACCCCTTACCCATTGCAGTTTGTATTTAATTATCTATATTTGCGGTGTAGTAACTCATAATGTTTTAAGTGATTTTCAACCAAAGGGGAAGGGTGTCCGTGAGGATGCCTTTTTTCATTCCCGCCCACCCTTCCTATGAACAAAAGATCTACCTCAAACAAATGTAATCATAATAAAGCTACGGTCAAAAAGAAACCCTATCGGTATTCTATTGCCGACAGGGTTCTCCAACGTTGTATCAAACTAAATCATATCACTCCATTTGATTGTGTCACCGACGAAGCACCGCACCGCCAGATACCTTACGAACGCCGTCCCTTCCGGGGCGTCAGGGTCTTCCAGATAAGCCAAGACAGCCTTGACTATTTTCTGGTCGCAATCCAATACCTTAGGAAAGTAGTCGCTATAGAACATAGCGAACAGATATTGGATATCTCCCCAAGTGGCGTTATCAGGTTTCTTGGCCCCGCATTTATCGAACATCTGCTTAGCGTCCTCCATCGTCCATCTTCTCTTGGACCCGTCGGCGTTAAGCATCTTGTCAGCGGCTTCCCTAGCCAGCTCCTTGGAAAAGTGATATCCATGGGTGTCTATATACCGCTTATAATCCGGGTCATCGGCGTCTGCTCCTCAGTAGTAACGACTCCTGCGTCCCCTGCGCATATACGGTTCGGTACCTTCGTACTCGTCACGGATGCCACGCTCACCGAACCATCCCCTGCGATACATCTCGTCCTCACGTTCATGGAGTCTCTCGCGTTTCTCAAGCTCACGCTCGTCACGTTCCAGCTCCCTCTCGCGTCTTTCAAGATCACGCTCACGGCGTTCTAGCTCATCCATTCTGCCGTCATGCTCCTTGCCATAGTGGTCGTATATTCCACCACCATAACCCATGTAAGTCCCATCCGAACGTCTGCTACGTCCACGGCCGCCTCTACGATCGTAGATCTCGTCATTGTAGTCCTCTTCGTGACCGCCGCCTAAATCTATAACTCTCATCTTAACCTAATTTTTTAATTAACAACTCTTTTAGCTCATCGAAAGAGAATCCCATCCTATCGACTTTCTCCTCAAGATTCTTGATCTTCCGGTCTTGATCCTTAGTCTGCTTAAAAGCCGGATTGATTTCCTCAAGGATCGAATCACAAGCCTCTAGCGTCCTCCTATGCTTATCGATACTATCGAGAATATCGGAGCTGGTTCTCTTAGCGGCGTTAAGCTGGTTCATGATCGGATCGACCGAGCAGGCCAAAGTTATGTTATTGGACATAGCGACATCCCTGCTCTCCGGTACGACGTAGGTCATGGAAGACCCGTTTACCTCCACGGTAAGGTCTATCACCCTATCCTGTAGTTGCTGATATTGCCCCATCTGACCCATCTGGGGTTGCTGGAACCTAGGCTCGGACACGTTAACCACATTCCCCATCCTGAACACCGGGACATCGGACGTATCCAGCGTATATACTTGAAATCCTTTCTTTAAGTCTCTAAACATATCTCGATTTTTAAGCGGGAGGGAATACCCTCCCATTAGACATCCAATCTAACCTATTCCTCATCAACATCCGTTTCCGACGCTGACGCGGCGGTTGTAGGCACACAGCAATCCATGAGCCTCAATACACCCCTTACCTTATTGAAATAAACAAGGCGTTCGGTGTTGTTAACCATAGCCGCTCCGGTCACAGCCACGTTGATCGGGTTCACCACAGCCACGCCGGTTACCGGGCAGCATGTGTCATCACCCACCGTGGATACGGTGCTGTTCGCTGGGACAGCTATCTGTACTGGCAATGTCTCGCCTGTTGTCGGAACCACCTGCCGGATTTTCAGCAGCAGAAGGCCCTCGCATGGCAAGGACAGCCATATCCTTGGGTTGATGCCGAAGACGGTGTTGGTAGTAGTCACTACCACGTTCTTCGTGACCAACTCATAAAGAGACCCTATTTTAGAAACACAAGCCATAACAGCCTCCTTCCTTTATAGAGTTAGATAGCGGCGTTTCCGTTGTTGCAGCAGCCATTGTTGCATCCACAACTATTACCGCAGCATCCTCCATTGCATCCACTAAATCCTTGATATGGATAACCACCATAGCCATTACCTGCAAACGGGTTGCAGACTAAATAGCTAGGCACCGGGCAAGGACGAATCTGGTTAACAATGTTTTGAGTTTGAGCTTGCTGAGCGGCGAACAACTCCAATGTCTGTTTTTGCTCACGAAGAGAATTGATCTCATTCTGCATTTCACGCTTCTCAAGGTTACAGAACTGCTCATTGATAAATTGAGTCTGTGCGTCTATCTTAGCGCTCAAGATATTAAACTGACTCGTAGACTGCTCTCTGTTGTTAGCCAAACCGTTATTGATATTGTTCTGAAGAACATTGGTTTGCTCTAACGTCCGCAATTGATTGTCAAAACCCTGCTGCGTTATCATATTTTGAGTAGCGCACGTGCTTTGGTTGATCAAAGAACTCAAATTGCAGCAGCAAGAGCTAATTTGATTACCGATCTCACAACCTTGTTGCTGTACGGCGTTAATAACAGCCTGAGAGGTCATACCTACCTGACCAGCTACCTTATCGATAGCGCCTTGTACGTTACAGATAGCGTTTTGCAATTGAGTGGTAGTACAGTTCAAGGCGTTAGCGATCTGATCGATAGCGCTTCTGTTACCTTGGATAGCCTGCATCAGAAGCTCACGACCATAGTCGTTATTCAATTGAGCTGGAAGACCATTAGCGCAACACTCATTACCATTGCCAAAACCATTGCCAAAGCCACGGCCACCCCATAACCAGAACAGGACGATGATCCACAACCACCAACCGTTAGCCCCGCCGAAACCGTCTTGGTTGTTACGGCCGTTCATCAAGGCCGCCACCAAGTTCGGATCCATCTTATTTCCGCCTATTAAGTTGGCGAACATCCCCGGAATCATAGATAATAAACCGTTAGTGGCGCTTCCACTACCGGAACCCATACCGTCTAACAAAACGATTTTGTCTCCACTTGTACCCATGTCTATTTATTTTTGAATTAATAATAACCCCACCTGATGGCGGGCGTTACAGAGTTCAAAAATTAACAGCCCTAAAATCGTGATATGTGTCATCATCAAAGTACGTCATGTCTTGTAAATGGTATTAATAACGACTGACGAGAGACAAAAAATCCGGAGCGTATCACTACGACCCGGATTCATGCAAATCTATAAAATTCAATGTTTCAATGCTCGAAAGAAAACGTCTCACGACGTCAAAGAGAGATTAACTACACGAAAAATCTCGCATCAACTTATTTGTATTAGCAGTGTATTCATTAACTATCTTACTGGATGAGGGATCATCCTCTATCCTTGACAGGCGATTATCGTCACTCCTTACCGTAACATCACCCATCCTTCGTACCATATTTTCTTGATATGATGATGGATCGGAGTATATAAGATCATCAACGAACCTGTATATCGCACCATCAACCGTCTCACCTACCTTCTCATATAAACCGGATTGGAATGACACGAAATCATCATACCTCCCACGAGCCAAGAACGAACCGTCCGGTCTCGCCTCGACGCCGCCGTTGACCTCCCGGAGCAGGCCCGGATTCCTTTGGTGCAGATACCTGTAAAACCCGGCATCCATCATCCTATCCTGACCATCCAGATAGAAAAGGTCTCTCATGCTACTGTCACCGGACTCGATAGCCACGTCAAACAGAAAATCCCTTACCTGACCTTCCGGCAACGACATCTCCATGCTTTTTAACGTACTTCTGTCATGGTGGTTCAAAGATACATTATAAAATCCATTAAAATCAAGGAAACGTAAGACATTATTATATAAATCCGATTTTTTTAACCTTTCCTTAATCTGGATCTTCCTCAACGAGGTACAGGATTTGATAAAATCCCGATCCTTTCCCTGCCTAGCCTCGTATCTCCTGAACTCCCGATCAATATCAACATCATCCATCTCAGGAGTCACGGGATGTTGGTATATTAATCTGGTAAGGATCATGTTCTCGGTATTCGAGGATGAGATGTTGGACATAACTAGCTTCTTTATGTTATCCTTGACCACGCCAATATCGGAACGGGAAGCCCCGGCGGGGACCACGCCAGCCGGCAAGTACGAGGGTCGCTCTATCCCGATATTGGCCAACATCTCATAGGCCTGATCGGTGTCGGTTATCGGGGCCGTGTTATGGTACGTATTCCTACTAATATACAACATGCTCCTATCATACATATCGGAAGGGGATGTATTCCCGGACCTTACATACACCATCCTATCCCCAGTAGAATAAGTATCCTGAACCTCGTATATCGGATTCCCTTTTCCTGTTATCCTATCAAGATCGGAGATAAAGCTATCGTATACCGAATTGCCGGCCTGTATGGAAGACAACATGACGTCCAGCGACGCCATAAGATCACGGATATCCTCAGGTCTGGATATAACCATCTCATCGCTGATCGCCTCGCTTATATCCACGCCCATGTCGGCAAGATCCATGGCTATGTCATGCAGACGTCCGGCAACGTCCTTGATGTCCTTAAAATCATCCATATCGATTATCTCCCCAACCTTATCCCTTAGACCCTTCATATCCTTAGGCATACTGATATACGGTATGGTGCTATTGAAGTACGAGTCGGTAATCGTATTTCCGTCCTGACTCCGAACCTCCATACGGGTCATATTACGATACGTGTCATACATCCGATCTGCGTAATCCTGATCCTCCTGATACCGGAGTGCCAAGGAAGGGTATGGGATGGAGGCGAAAGCCTGATCGAACTCCCGGCGGTCACTGATACCGCCTACCGCCTTCATGATCGTATCCCTTACCTCTATTGGATTCAAGCCCCTTCTCTTTCCTAACGAGTCATATGTATCCTCATATATCATATAATCATCACCAAGGCCTGACTCGGAGGACAGGAAATACATATCCTTCTCATTAAGATTCCCCTCAGACATAAAATCGACAATCCTCCTCATCATATCCCTTACCCGCTCATACTCCGATCGGTTAGTCATGATATTATCAATCTCATCAGCGTCATACATCCCGGATCGTTCAAGATTATATCTGTTGATGAATATATCACCGCCTGAGAGGAAATTAGATACAATCATATCATTAAGATCATTGATATTATCAACCCCCAAGGAAGTAAGGGTGTTATTGATATCCTTAACCTCATCGGCCATGAAATTGCCGGCGAAATAGTTCTTCCGCTTGATAAAGGACATGACATCATCATACCTAGGTTCCCCATTACTATCCAGATCATATTCTGATGGCATGGACATCCAGTCGCCAAAGAAGGACACGAAGTCGGGGGAGTAGGCCGTACCCCAGACCGATAAGGCCTGCTTCTGGTCGCCCAGCACCTCCATCGCCCTTTGGTATAATCCGGATGGTTGGTCGTTCGGGGCAAGGACATTATCTACCCTACCCTCCTTATTCTTTATAACATAACAAGATCTACCCATTACTAAATCGTTTTGACACAAAGATAGAAAATCCCGCCTACTCTCACGAGCGGACGGGATACTAAATAACAACATAATAACAAACCTTATGTTTATTTTGAAAAGTACAAATCATTCTGCCGATCCTCACGGACAGGCAAAAACTCAATCCTAAATTACAAAAATGGAGTTTATCGTTTAGCGAAAAATATCTTTATCTGATCTACTGAGAACCCTACCTTTCAATTCCAAGAACCTAGATATCCATTCCCTAGATATCTTAGACACGATCCACTGGAATCCCTTAGGAGTCACATAAACAGTGTTAGTTCCATAAAACTCATCGTCATTACGATATCTATAACGAGCGTAACCACGATCTATCATCCTTTGGGATAACAACCATCTTTTACCGGTCTTGGCGAAAAACTTATTATCCTCAAGCAATATCCGGAGATTCTTCTCCGCTATATCATAACCATGAGCCTCTAGCTTTTCCCGAACCTCCCTGATCAACATATCTGTTTCCTGAGCTACTTCTGCTGTCTTAGCAAATTCAACCATAGAAGCCTGTTCTTTGATAATATTATCAGATATCCTCTTAGCTTCTTCTGCCACTTTCTTGGCTTCAGCTAATGCCTTTTTCTCCTTCTCTGATTTAATTAACGCTTCTAATGCCTCTATATAATCGGATGGTAGATCTCTTCTGCTTATATCAGAATTACTCCTATTTATTGATGTATGCCCTTTCAATAAAAGTTCCTTTATTTTATCTGTACACCACAGCTTAAAATCTACACTAAGCCACTGGGCAAAATCTATAGCTATATCCTCATGCAACCATACCCCACCTCCAAAAACCGGCATTCCAGTCTTCTTTATAACTAACTGATTTTCAGATTTACCAGTTTTTCTGGTAATTGCCTTAACTAACTCATTAGTAGATACTAACGATAAATAGTCGTTTGTTCTCCTATTAAAGTATTTAGCCATCTCCGTGGCATTAACATAGGTTACATCATCAACCGTTTTAAAAGTTACATCATTACCATTGTAACTAAAAATCTCAGATAATTCACTCATGATATAAAAACAACGAGAGCCATTGGCGTCCGTTATTCCACCAATGACTCTCATCTATCGCCTACGCTTAGGCGAGTTAATTTCTTCTTATGGCCCAATAACGGATGGACACCGCAAATATAAGACCTTATTTTGAAACTACAAACAAACAAGAGATATTTTTACAAAAAATGTAATCAGTCATATTCCTCTGTCATATATAAAGCGTAGCTATACCTATCCTCTATCATCTCCACCACCTTCTTGATATCAGATAAAGTTAGTTTCTTTATCTCCATATTCCTACTATCCATCCTGACAAAAGAGTTCTTGAACTCCTGCTCGGTTATAGCCTCCAACCTAAATAAATTGTATTTTATAAGCAACTGGCTTACGTCAAATATCAGGATATTAAGATCAATATCATCCTTCAACTCATTAAGAAGATCACGCATCATGGTCTTGATAGCATCAGTATCAAGTTCCAGCTTCTCAGCTTCCTTCATCAACTTCTTGATAATACCATTGTGCTCGATTATGATGTTAGCATTATCATCATCGGTAGGTAGAAGGATATCCATCGTACATTTTATACCCACCTTATCACTAAGTCTTTTATTGAACTCAGTCATATAATCAAAAGCCTGATCCCTGCTTTTGTCTGACCTTGACAAAATAGTTACTGGTGTATAACATCATCAAGACCTTTACTCGCTGGATGCGTAGGTCTTGCATAATTTTCCGGTGTAAGAAAGCGTCTAGTTGCATCTACTAAAAAAGTCCCCACCGGGGCCATCACACACCCGACAGGGACCAACTTTTAAATATCTTACTCGTCAGGTGATGGACTGACGCCGCAAAGATAAGTCAAGATATTTTATTTAGCAAGGATTTTCCGCCTCATTTTCTCCGGATACTACGTTACCGTCGGAAACCAAAGACTTGTCCTCGGCCGCCTTCGTAGGCGAGGCGAACTCCGATGGCAGATCCGGCAGGTTAGGGAACGAGACTTCCGTCTCCTCCTTGGATACCTTGTTCTCCTTGATACTCATCCTAAACTTAGGAGCTATGAAAGGATCGTTGTTAAGATCGATGTTGATCGTAACGTCATTCATCAAAATATCCTCCTTAGTTCTGGAATCACCTATCCATCCTCTTACGTCAGCGGTCATAGGCATCCTGCTAGCCGCTTCCTTGACAGCTTTAAGCCGGTTCTTGATAACATCCACGTCTCCCGCCAGCGGAATCATATATGTCTTATTATCCAACCCTGATCTGGCTATAGCGTTATTAAGATCCATTATATCATCAATACTTACGCCTCCGCCTAGACCCTCCGTAATCCTATCAGCCATCGATCCGATCATGGATGAGAATGACGATATATCCTGATTTTTCAATCTTACGGGGTACAGGTAATTTCTTCCATTTCCTGTCTTTATAGCTACGACCGGGATACGTGAATCTTTATAGTCACCATACTTGTCCCTGACGATAGCCGTACAGAACGGGAATATATTATACTTAATATCATCCCTCATCGTAACCTCCCCATTCTCTATATATCCTACGCTCTCGACTTTACCAACCGTCTCGTTGGTAAAATCATTCTCGGATACCATCAACGTGCCATTATCATCACTTACGCTAAAATTAGGTCTTCCCGGCAAAACACTGGTAACTGTACCTACGAACGGTATATCAATCTCGCCAGTAACAGATCCTATATTATCCCTATATAACTCAAAGGCCCTACTCCTTAAATCAGCGCTACTTCCTTTTGAATCCGGGTCATTGGCTTTCAGTACCGAGACGAAATTGCCGTCGCTATCCACGATCTTAATAACCATATTATCAACCAGCTCTCGGTAAGCCGACTTAGTCTCATCAGAATTAGGGTCAACGGCGTTAAGGCTATTGTATTTATCATACAATTCCTTGGTATATGGATCTGACATATCCATCTTAAACCTTACGATATTATCCTTACGGAGATTAGCTACGGCTTCCTGATTCACCGACTCGTTGTTAGATCCAAACGTATCACCCGTATAATAAGGGACAATAGATCCATCCTGCCCCTTGCGATACACCATGAACCAGTTGGAGGTCGATAAGGCGGTCTGCCTCCCCAGTATGACACCGGTAGCGTTCTCGAAAGCCTGAGCGTCATCCTCGCTAATCATCCATCTTGAGTGGTTATCTGACTCTATAACAGTAAATATGTCGGTTCCGTTGGTGAAATCCATCACCCTTCCATTATCAGTATCAGTGGCATCAGATCTTTTAAGCCCAAGACTGTCCATAAACCTGTCAAGTCTCATTCCGCCAACTTCATAATACATAACCCCACCGATCTCTCTCTTCTGAGCCATCAACACCACCGGATTCTGGGCGGCGTTAACTTCCGTCCTGCCGGTGGATGTCCCGGGTTCGCTCTCTGTGAGGACATCACCCATAGGTATGGATTTATCGTAATCCTTGACAGCTATACTTCCGTTATCATACAACCTCATCCATTCCACGAATTGAAGAAGAGGCCCATCGGAATAATTATTGATAATATCAATAGCCTCATTAAGCTTATCCTGATCAATCTCATTGCCATTGTCAGCCTCATTCATAAGATCGTTATAGGTCTTTATAGACTCCTTAACCTGATCCTGATCAAGACCATTGATATTCATATCTACAATATCATCAACAGCGTCCTTGATATTATCATAAATATTATCATGGGTCTTCAATCTATCTATTATCGATCTAGCCTTATTGATCCTTGAAATAGGATTATCCCCAAACCCGTTAACTAGACTATCGACACGAGGCTTGTTATTATCATATATCTGTCTCTCCCTAGGAGATAAGACATCCTCATTACCGTTCCATATCTTTATAGCTATATTATTGATTCTATCTTCAGAAGGATTTATGATATCCTCATCATCAGGAACCCTCTCGACTATATTACCTTCATCGGTCTCAATCTCGTTCTCCATAGATCTGGCTATCATATGATTATATGTCTTGAACATAAACGCCTCATCCTCTCCTATAAGACCATCTTGATAAGCCTTGTCTATGGCTTGGTCGTTAGCGTAAAGAGCGTTGGCATCAGGATTATCAGTATTCCTGAAGTCGTACTTGCTATCATCCTCCTCATAAGTCTTACCCCATGCGTTCGATAATATCTTCATGAACCCGCGCTCCTGCGCCCGGATGAATCTTCTGTCACGCATACGACGAAGAGACTCATTTATATTCTTGTAGGCTACAAGATTGTGACGATACTCGCTAAGTAACGCCATAGCCTCCTTATGATTCTCAACCCCACGAGTGGATACGATATTCTCAAAATCAATTATAGTCTCGTAGGCCGCCATAAGATCAGCGGCACTGATCTTCGAGTCATCGCTATTCAAGAATAGCTTAGATATATCTACCTCAGAATTAACCAATGTAGCCAATTTCCTCTCCAAGGCAATTCTTTCCTCTGTCAATTTAAGAAGCCTATCATTCTCCTCAGCCAACTTAGCCTTATCAGATTCAATTGCCTCCTTCGATGCGACCTTTTGCTGAAGTTTTAAAATATCATTCTCCATCTTATGTATATCATCCGTAAGCTTCCGAAGATCATCAAGGGCTTTCTTAGAATCGGGATTAAGATGGGAATATATGTCAAGGGAAGTACCTATATCCGTCTTGTATATCCTATTTAACTGATTGGTGATATCATCCAAATTATCCTTAGCCTCAAGACCATTATAAGCCATGTTAGAGATGTAGGTGTTAAATGATCTATTGGATATACCATCGGTAAGGGAGTCGGCAAATCTGCTGGCCATAGTAAAATTATCAACCTTCTTATTGAACTCACTGATAAGGTTGGACTTATACTCATTTACCTGCTCATCTGTCATATTCATATCGGAGGCTATATCGCTATTAGGTATAGACTCGATGACTGTCTTGAAATTCTCCTTAGTATCATCTAACATCCCCATTTCCTGATCATAACAAAGACGGTTGAATACAGCGTCACTAAAAGTCTTATCTACGATTCTAGAATTAGGTATATCGTCAGCGTTATTATCCGTTTTCAAGCCTGATAATTGAGCGTTCAGAGCCATACTGCCACGAATAGCACGGATAGCGGCGGTAGTCAAGGCGCCGGCATTGGCGTTGTAGGCCTCCACCATCCCCTTGTTCCGGGACATGTCTTGGCTCCATTCCCTTATACCTCCAAAGGTCTTTCCACCCATAACCGATCCGATAATCATACCGATGCCGATCTCCTTCCAGCCTTGATTAGACCCGTATGTTTCCTTGAACCCGTTCTTTATAGCCTCCATATAACCTATGTTCTGACGGATAGCCATAGGATTGTATCTTGATTCTACCCAATCCTCGGCGGACTTGCTAGCCACTCCCTGAAGACCTTCCTCATACAGACCCTCGGATACCGGACGTTTGATGATATTGAACGTATTTCCAGCTACCTTCTGCCATTTCTTTGGTGTTATGGTTCTTAACATACCATTATCCATCCTCTCAGCCCCTACGCCAAATATATTGCGTTTTATGAACTTATCCACACCAAGATCCATGCCGAACATATCACCGAACATAGCTATGTTAGACAATGTAAGAATACCAATATTAGCAGCAAATATAGTATTGGCGGCATCGACGTTGTCATTTCTGAACCTCATAATCTCCTCATACGAGGCTTCTCTACCATAGGCATTTCTGTAAGCCTGCTTGAAGTTTTCCTCAGATTCCATCAACCCGCTTCTTGATTCTACCGAAGCCTCCCAAAGTGTTGACGTACCAATAAAGGTCAGGTTGTCCAACCCCTTACCTATGCCTCGTCCTACGCGGGCAGCCCTCAGCATGGAGTTAAACCCACTCTTCGTGGCGGAAGCGGCCCTACCTAATCCAGCGACAGTCGCTCCTACCCTAGCCCCCATACGGGCAGCATTCATAAGACCAGCACCAGCGAAAGCATAAGACGACAAGATAGCACCAGCCGTAAATGCAGCCCCTGACAAAAGATCATTTGTCCAGAAATTGGTTGTAAACATACTTTTAAGAAATCCGGCATCTCGCTCCTCCTTACTGTAATAATGATTAAGCGTATAATCACCACGCTTATCCATATCATCCAACCATCTGGCAAAACTGTTATCATACATAGCTGATAACGTCCCTTTTGTAACAAGTTCCTTTAATCCATAAACAGACTGACCTACTCCACCTATTCCATACAAAGCAGACTTATAAATAAACTTACCTAATCCTCTATAAGTTTTCTCCCAACCACTTTGACTTCTCGATAGACGATCGTCATTATCTATATTATTGATATAATTCTCATATTTAGGAATCCACTCACCTGTTGATAACCTATATCTTAAATCACGAAGATTGATCCTGCTCCCAGTTATATCATAATTACCCTTAGGTATACCTACCTCATTTATCATCTGGAAAAGCGAGTTTCTGGCTCTTACGTCATCATGATAAGATGTCTCTACAGATTTTTTTATACCCTCAACCAATGACGGTATGCTTCTACTTCCTTCCCTGGATAAAACATCATTATCCATATCCGATGAACTGCTCATCCCGACAGGAATAGGGATAGAAGAAATATTGTCCCCAGAAAGCATAGGGGATGGAATGGATGGAGTCGGAACATAATATCCCTGATCCCTCATCACATTCCCCATATCATTATTATTATTGCTGTTCATTTTTACCATCTATTTTATCTATGGTCTCTTTATCCAACACCGAAAGAAGATTGCTAAGGTCAGAATGCTGTTCATTAATATCCCTACCCTTTACAATAACATCCTTATTAATAGCCTCAACCACAGCTTGAGTAAGATACATCTGAGGACACATATTTATGATTTTCATGATATTATCAGCATAATCAGTATTATACTCTAATACCTTAAGCGGTGTCCCAGTCTTTGCTTGACCATGGAAATAAATACCAACTTCAACCCCTCCGGGGAATCCCTTAGCTTTAACATCATACGACTTGTAATTCCTCAAAACCGTATTAATTATCCTAATAGCTCTCTTATTAAGCTCAGATGTAGCTAGATCATTATTCTGAATATCATACTTATCAACCATCCTAGAAGCCTCCTCCGCCGCATTCTCAACAGTAGCGAAAGCACCAAGCGAATTAGCCTGTGCCCATTTCTGGTAAGGTCTATTGGTTGTAGCAGAAAAAGACACAGGAATGATCTTGGATTCATAATCTTCCGATCTCACATTTCTTTCCCTTTCATACAAACTATACCCCATACTATCTAATTCTTCTTTAGTAACTTGAACCGTAGCGATATTCTTTCCACCAGCCATAGCTACCAAATCAAATGTATTAGGATTATCTGTAGGACGAGCATACAATATATAATTATTAAGTCTACTATCTTTATCTTTATTCAAGAAACCGGCTCTCGCCAAAAGCAGACTCTCTAATTTAGCATGCATACGCCTATCCTCTTTAGAAGCGTTGGTAGAATTGGAAAATGACCATGATCTTGGAGCAAACTCATCATATCTTCTTTCATAGACTGTTTTAGAATCCTGAACAGCCTTAGCTATATTACGACCTACATTGGAAGAAGACCATTCCCTTCTAAGCGTAGGGCCATCAGCTCTAGACATATTCTTACCTATGATCTTGATCATTTTATCCCTATTAGTCATATTGGCATCATCACTATTCATTATTGGATTATCTACACGACTATAAGTTTTGGCTATATTATCTATATCATCCAAAGTGAAATTTTCTCCCGAATATCTATTTAACAGATTTATATAAGATCTCATCAACTCCATATTAGCTATAGACCTATCCGTGTAGTTGATGTTTTCGCTTATCAATCCAACTATAGAAGAAACTTTCAAAGCGTCTTCCGGAGAATACTCCCTTCCTCCAATAACCGCTCCATTCTTACCAACATCCCTTGCGTTAACCATACCATTATCGGTATATGTATCAATACCACCAGTAACATAGTCTTGATCTTTGATAGCATCATTAAGGATATTCTTCGTAGCGACATCAAAAGCATTCGTAAGATAATCAACCTCCTCATCCATTATCTTACTATATTTCTTCCTATTATCATTCGCCGCCATAAGGGCCTCATACCTACCTACCATTTCTGGTGATGATAACACAGAACTAGACCCACCACCGTTATTGGTAATCCATGCCATAATATTCTCACTATTAACACCATCTGGATATATAGAGGGATTGTTTTGTATGTCGTTCTCTATACCTCGTAAATCAACAGGATTTAAAGACGATATTAAATCCTTCTCTCCTATTGATATATTGTTTTCATTCTGAATATACTGATTGTCAAATATATTTTCAGGAGTGACATTAGACTGAACTTTTTCTAGCTCAATCATAACACCTGAAGAAGCGCCGGGACTGTTACCACCTTCTTTAGTCATTATCTCCCTAAGCTTAAGATTCTGATCTATTTCCTTGGATTTTTGTCTCCATGAGAACTCCCGCTCCTTGAAATCAAGATTTCTTACTTTAAAATAATAATCATCCGCACTATAACTTTCTGATGAATTATTGTATGACCATCTAGCAGATACACCATCAAGAAACTCGTTACGGACAATAAACTCCCCTGCCCTAGCGGGATTCATGTTGTTGCCAATAAAGGATGTAGCTTCCTCCACTAACGCACTGCGCTGCTCCCGAACCTCCTGCAACGAAGCCTCGATAGCCGCCTTAGCGGAAGGGCTGGCCTCCGCCCCTTTGAGCTTGGCTAAAAGAACGCTCTCTTCAGCGTCAAACCCAGAAACATATTTATTAACAAACTGTTCAGTAGTCATACCACTAAACATGCCAGGATTGGTCATGGCTAAATACTGTCCCTCTATCTGCATCTGAGCTTTAGCATTCTGAGATATAGACCTAGCCGCTATTGATCTAATTTGAGATTGACTCATCTCATCAACAGTAATATCCCTCATCCTCCCAGTAGGTTTACCATCCACTATTTCAGGAACAGAAAACTTCTTTCCTTTATTAAGACTAACGAAATCCTTCATCATCTTATTCATCTCCTCATTGTAATCCGTATAAGGAGTGTAGTGAATAGGATTCATCCTTGTACCAACCTGACCGTCATTAGCCCATTCATAAAACGGCAACAAAGCGACAGCCTCATTTATAGCACTATATTGCTTTGGATTATTAAGTTTCATATCCTCGATCTTCTGAGAGAAAGACCTATACTCCCTAGTGCCGGCAATAGCGTTCAACACACGGGTATCCAGAGCCTCCCCAAGACGAGCCTGTATACTTCTGGCTATACCATCAGAAGCTAGATTGGATTTACGATACACGTTATTCACATCCTGTATCAATCCATTTAACCTATTCTGAAGATATTCCCTATCCTGAGGTTTAGCTATATCAGAATTAATAATATAATCAGCGTACTCATTAATAGCTTGCCGATTCGTATCTATCTTCTGTTGCATGTATCCCATACCCTGCATCATGACATCCATGTTGTAGGGTGATACGTACTTACCGTAATTTCTTAATATACTATATTGTGAAGCCATTATTTATCCCTTTTTGCCTTTAGTTACTTCCTGAGCAGGATATAATCTCCTGTAACTTAATATATCTCCTTGAGGGTCTGCGATCAACTGACCATTGGGACCAATCTTAACATCCCCAAATATAGATCTTAATGTATTCATGGTCGTAGCCGTATTCCACTTCTGCTGGATCTCATCATTTACGCTATCGAAATACCTAGCCCAATTCTCGTCATTAATAGCCAACCCCTGCAATATCCGTTGTTGATAAGCTTGACGTTGGGCTATGTTCTTATCGTAAGTATTCGCCCATGATTGAGAATTGACATTATCAGCCCAAGTTCTTTGAGCCACGTTACCTTGCTCTACCTCATTAATGTACTTACCTATATTGGAACTCATTATAGCCTGTAAATTAGACGATAATGTCCCTCTTTGAGAATCCGGGACATTACCCATCTGATCCAATTGTGATTGGAAAGCACGATTAGCCTCAACCATATACTGATCAGCCGATCTCAATACCGGATCCACGGTAGGAGCGTAATGCCTTTCCAGACCTTCCGTTGTCACGGCTCCAGGAGTCATCCTGAACACCTCAGGGAAGTCAAGACCGCCACCCACTATATTCCTGCCTCCATTGCCGCCGTTCGACTTACCGGCATTTGTGTTGGTTTTAGGAAGTGTATTAGAATCAATCAGCTCAGGCATATCCAGCTTAACATCAGGATTCTCCACATCACCTATATCCATAGGACCGGGAGCCACCTTATGAGGGTCAAGTATAAAATCAAGACCTTCCATTCCCTTCATGGATCTCAATGCCTGCATCTTAAGTATATCCTCCCCAAGAATCTTATTAACAACATCCTTGTTCTTGTCAGAGAACAGTTGGCTAAAATGGGTGATACCGGCATCGTTAAGAGCCTTGTGTTGATCCTCTGTAACTACATCCAAACCGATCATAGGACGAGATGTGGTAAACAAACCTAATTTATTGTCTCTCATCCTATCATGATATGCGGCTTTCTTGTCTTCCGGGTAATTACCTTGACTATCCTCACCGCCAAAGGAAACGAGCGTCGTGTAATCCCGAAGCGCCTCGGCGTTGGCGATGATCGGGTTCTCAGCCGTAGCCAAGCCCATCCAGCTACTTGTCTGACCGTAGATAGCGTCTTGCAACGCCCTAGCACTAGTGCCCTCTGAAGCTCCCATATAAGCATCGTAAGCGACCGGATTGAATGTCTTATAATAATTCAACCTCTCATCCGTATTAATACCTCCATAAGAGCCATCAGTTCCTTGGCGCTGATAACCGAAATAGTTAGGATCATTGTTGAACCTATTCTCGATCGGGCGGAAAGTTAATTTACGACCGAACAAAGACGTGCCTCCTATCTCCATCTTCTGGCGAATACCAGCCACTTTCTTAAGCAGCTCTTTCTTAGCCTCAGCTATATCCTCCTCCGTAAGACCGTATTCTTTCATGGATCTGGATATGATGTTATCTATCTCACCTCCCTTGGCGAAATACGTATCCTCATCCTTCTTCATCTTCCGGTCTTCCTGCTCCTTGTATATGATATTAGCGAAGTCCGTAAACCTTCCCTCTAAGCCATTAACGGTATCGTTACTATCATTTATAGCCTTAGATAATACGGAGGCGTTTAAACGCCTTGTATTCTCGTCATCTATCTTATCGTTTTTCTTCAGCTTCTCCAGCGCCTTTTTCTGATCATCGTAAGCCGATTTAAGACCGATCTTAGCCTTATACCTGTCCATTAACGTAGCATACGTATCCTTAGGCGTGGCTTTGATCCCATACGTATCTCTGATGTATTTAGCGAAATCCGGCTCTATGGTTGTGTCGTCGGTAATAACCTTCGTTCCCTGCTCCAAGGAAACGGGAGTTCCACCATCGGCGTGCTTCTGCCCCATAGCCTCCATCGGCGCCTCTCCGGGCTGCGTCACGTACTCACCCTTCTCGACCTCTACGTTGGCTTGATCTTCCATCGACTTAGGTAACGGATACAGGTACTCACCGGTAAGGCCTCCGCTATCGAACCTATTATTAGGCCCTAGATAAACACCCCCACCATCCTTGTACTGCATCTGGGATTGCCTTCTTTGCCTAGCCTCCCGCTCTTGAGCCAACCTGATATTAGTACGAGTGCCTTGCTCTGACGCTATACCTGAGAATATATTCCTTGCCAACCCTAAGACACCGCCGATACCTGACATTACAGTACCTACGACATTAGCCGTCTTAGCCCCGGTGGATAAATCACCGTACCCCTCGCTTCTCATACGCCCTATACCACGCTCCATCTGGGTAAACCTAGATCCTATATCATCAGCGCCATAGTAAGGGATGGTGGTAAAATCAAAAACATCCGTACTACCAGACTTATCAACCTTCTTATTACTGTCAACCAAAGCGCTCAAATCACTTGTATCAATGGTATTAATATCAGGCTGCTGAATATCAAATCCTATCTGGGTAGACGAAACCAAAGGCTCCACTCCAATACCCTGAAGACCAACAACATTACCGGGCATAATAGGGGTGACTTCCCCGGCCTCTTGATATTTAGGTATCTTCCTCTTGATTACATACTTGCTCATATCAAATTAATTTCGTTCTGATACAAAGATAATTTAAAAAAATACAGACTCACCATTTGACAATGATGAGTCTCTCAACAAATATTATTATGCACAAAATTTAAATATAATATTATATGATATTATGATTTACTAACGCATTGTAAATGATATCATCTATTTCTCCATTATTTAAACATTCCAATGCTCTTTTCCTTATTTCATCCATCTTTGATTTCTTATAAGCGTCATATGCCTCTTCTTTAGTATCATACGTACCTATATTAACCCGTCCCCTATCCAATGTCGATAAACTAGCCCTATATCTACTACCCCTAAGAACAACACCAGTAGGGCAATCCCTAATTCTAATCCTCTTATAAGTCAACAATGAATTTAAGTGATGTGGAACAAAACAGCATGTATTTGGACTATATATTTTAGATGCGCCACTAAGTATATCTTTATCCAATTCATATCCATCCTTATAATTAACATCAAACCATTTTTTAAACTTGCTAAAATACAACCAATCATCACAAACCTTAACCCCCACATAAGTAGGTCTTCTTTTCTGTTCTCTTTCAGAATAACATCTAGCTAACATTTTATTCCATATTTCATAAGCTAATGTTTTCTCCATCCCAATCATATCATTTATTCCAACCCCATACTTTATACTCTTGCTTTTATCCGCTTTACCTTTAGGGCATCCTACTCCCCTAATGTGATTAAATGGAAGCTGGTAAAAAGAACCATGTATAGGGCATATTATCTCTATTGGTATTCTAGCCCCCAAATAGTTAGATTTACTATAATCATATCTTTCTCCATGACATGACATAGCTCTATCAACAAAAACACTTTTCTTTGACTCCATTCTTTTAGATCCCCCTATCCATTTACCACATTCGGGACAACCTTGGCCATTCAAATGATTGTATGGTCTTTGGGTAAAAACACCATGATCTTTACATATTATTTTCACTGGAGTTCTGTTATTGACATAATCCACTAATGAATAATCATACAAACCATTATGTATCTTTAACTATCTTTTTATAAAATCATCTTTATCCAATTTTTTCATACAAACTTTTTGCCAAATATAACAAAACATTTACAAACTACAAAAGGCTATAACAGAAATAACGTCAATCATTATATCTACTCATGCCCTTTATATTCAGCATCAACCCCGGTATCATATTAAGCACCAACTGCCTTTTCGCCTGTTCCTTACGCATACGCTCAGCCTCCGCTATCTGCGCCTCTGATTGAGGATCATTCTTAATATTATTAGCGATGTCCTCTATAGCTTTCTTGTTAGCGCCGGATTGAGCTAGCATCTTACATAACAGATCTTGACCCTCCTTCTCCCACCAGCTATCCATGGAAGGACGGGAAGCCAAAGAAGGATCGGCAGGGGCTACCGTCTCAGGCACGGGCTGCTGACCTCCGTCCCCCGTGCCCGAATCCCGCTGTCCGAACTCGTATCTCATTGGCTCGTTCTCCGGGACACCGTATCTATTGGAGAACATATCGGCGAACTCAAGCCGCTTCTCGTTTCTTAATGTCGATCCAAGGGGTCTTCCGTATCCTTGATTCCATGCCACGGTAGCGTCCTTATAATTCGTGGCGTTATCAAAATCAGCCTTCGAATACATATAGTAATTATACACATTGCCCTGAGCGTCCTTATCAAAGAACTTGCCTTGGTTCATGTAGTTCCAGCCTAGCCCCGGTACACGACCTTGATACTCATCCACAAGATAATCCAACTGCTGTGTCAACGTCGGTTTCTTCCCATACCTGCGCTGTAGCTCCTTCTTCCTCGGACCAAGCCATTGTTGGATGCCAAAATCACCGGCAGCGCCTAGGGCTTCGGTGTCCCCTCCGGACTCGGCGGCGATGTTCGACAGGATACCGATAGCTTGTGTTTGTGGTATCCCCTTCTTATCGGTAAGATAATCCCATATCTCTTCATACACGACCATCTTATTATCCTCTGATCTGTTTGGATCAATAACATATTTACCAGACCCATAATCTCGCCTTGTATCAACCGGTCCTCCATCTTCCTTATTCTCTAACTTATTCTTAGACATAATAGCGTTACGGACAAGAGCCTCCTTTCCGCTTTCCGGGAGAGGACTATAATCCTTAAACGAACCTCTCTCATCAAACTTATTACCTATAGCATCCAGCGTCTTGGTAGCTATATTGACAGGAAACTCTTGATCATCGCTATAAAAATCATACACGTCGTAAACACCTAACCTCCCATCCGGACGCCTATAAATTGTAAAATTACCAAATCCTGACAATGGGGTAAGATCACCAGCAGCTTCGGGATAAAAATCGTATTCAGAAAAAACCGTAGGCTTACCAGATCTTACTGAATTACGATTCTTCTCAAAAATATCTACCCACTCTCTTGACTTCTTTAAGAACTCCAATTTACCATAAAGCTCATCCGATGCCGGTGTATCAGAACCATATATTTCTTGCTCCGTATCATGTATCTTCTTATCTAACCTCTTTATCTCGTCCTTGGTGTCACGGTTGAACATCCTCTCTATGTCAGCGATGACATCATCAGGGATCCGTATCTCCTTATTGTTGCCATCCAGCTTATTGGGCTGGGATAAAAATCTCGCCCATAACTGATCACTATACTCATCAACGTTAGCCTTCCCGTTTCTGCCATATATAAACTCATTGACCTTGTCAGGAAGGCTAGCATTTGAGGCCACCACATCGGGGGTGACATTCTCGTACAACCTTCTTCTTATGGCATTACCTAAGATATCTTTTAAATACGAAGCCTTATCAGATACATCCTGTCTTACATACAACGGATCATCACCAATAGGCCCACCATCCTTATATTTAACCTTGAAATCAAAATTGCCAATATATTTCTTTACATTATTGATATAATCATTATCATCAGGAGAAGCCTTGCCGTTATTCAATAACCTTCCCTTACCCATCCATTTATAAAGCAAGGCGTCGAATTTGTCTATATCATTACCTTTATTATCCTTAAAGCCACGACCGACAACCTCATTCTTGTATATAGACGCCAGACGCAACATAGTAGCTATACCTGAATTATACGGTTTAAGGATATTTTCCTTATCTATACCAAATTTATCATAAACCTTCCTTGTCTCATCATTATCGCCATCCATCTTTATCTGTGTTATACCCTTCGAGTTATAAGACCTGTCATTCCATCCATCACCCTTGAGCAATGATCTAAATCTCTTGGCTATATCAACACCGAAATCCCCGATAGCCTGTTTCCCTATATATCTGGGAGATACTCCAAACTTTGTCTCCTGCTCGGCGATACCCATGGCCAACATAGCCATCCTATCGTAAGTGTAGCTATCTATGCCAAACTCACTCATGATGCGTTCCTTGTTATATGATATAGCGTCGCTATATTCCTTTATATTGCCCAGCTTATCCATTTTGGCTATATTATCAATGGCTGATATAACACCAAGGAAAGCGTTGCTAGAATTGACGCCATTCTTTGAGTCATAAGCGTTATAAATCCATTTAGGCAAGATATCAGGAGATATATCACTATTTTTTACGCTTATATTCAATGGCCTAAAATCCTTGTTTATATGAACATTATAATCATCCCAAAGTCTCTTCTCACCGGAATCCTCGCCATAAGAGTTATCCGCTATATAATTAAGCGACCCCTCACGAACGACAAACCTACTTCCCTCTTTCTCCGGAAGTGTATAAATAAAATCACCCTTCTTTATAAAATTATACAACTCATTCCCTGTATCACCAAGAAGCCTGATACATCCATTAGAGCCTCTTCCGGCAGAGGCCTCGTGGTGCATAGACGAAGCTATGTTATGATCCCATTTACCTGTCTTAGGATTAAACCTAGCTCTCTGAAACGATTTTCGACCATGATACTCACCTATACCTGATACTCTTGTTATACCGGCTGGGGTAGACATATTACCTGCCCCACTGACAAGTTTCCCATTCTTTGTCTTTGTGTATGTATTATAATCATCACCGGAGGCGCCGGTCCCTATATTGTTAGTGCTATAAAGAATATCTCCATGCGGCGAATAAACCGTCAATTTTTTATTCTTTTTATCAACAATAGCGTAATTAGATTTATGATTAGCGCTCTTGATTATATCCTCATCGCTCATCCTATTGATCTCAGCCTCCCTGGATATTATATCCATCAAATCATGATCCTCTTTCTCTATTGACAGCGATGGGTCTGAAACCTTTATCTTATCACCTATCTGTATCTTGTTGATATCAGGGATATCCCTATTCCACGACGCAATATCGTCTAAAGATAATCCCAATCTTTTGGCTATGCCCCAAAGAGTATCGCCTTTAGATACGGTATATACCTCTCCCCCATCGGCCTTCCGTTCAATCTTCTCTCCCCATAGCCCATATTTCTCCCTAGGCCATATGCCGTCTATGGCATCCACATAACCAACGGGATGTTCCCCTTCCAGACGCCGGTTTCGCCGCTCGTCCGCTGGGTACAGGGCGTTGGCCAACGGCTGCGTGATATGACCCAACCCCTTATCCTTGGAACTCGACATAGCATCCACCACAGTCCGATATACAGGTCTTAATTTCTCAGGTAGATATAATCCCGCCTCATCAACCAACTCACCTATCTTCTTATTTATACCCCTGATACTGAAATTATAATTACCCATGCCATTATTCAACGGGGACAACGCACCTCTTATCCCATTCATGCCTTTAACTGCGGCTCCTCCGCTAAGGATATCAAACTCCGGGGACACGTTTCTCAAAGGACTATCATCCATACCTCTGAAATACATAGGACGCTCACCTCTTACGACACGATCAAGATCCTCCTTATATAAATCCTTTATCCACGATGGGATTTCCTCCGGTTTATTCTTCTTAGACATATATTACGTTTTTCACAAAGATAACTATAATCTCATAAGCCTAAAAACACGAAACGGGTACATAATAAATCATGTACCCGTTTATACGCTAATGCATGTGATAAGCAGCCAAGGCTCCTTTAGCTTTCTCCTTAGACTTGTACTTAGCCGGCCATAATTTACCGGTCTTGTTACTGACCACTCGCCAATCACTCCCTACTTTCTTGATACATCCTGATTTAGGGCATTTGCCCTTCTTTTTACTGCTAGTTTTCCCTGCTGCCATAACATCAAATATTTAAAGGTATATAATCACCTCAATAAACTTTCTCATCGTTGCTAAACCAACGTACTATCATCTTGAACCGGCTCTCAATGTCATTCACGAACCTAGCCAAGAACCAATCGCCACGAAGACGATCACGCCACCTCCGATGATAATCGACAGCCCTAGGATCGATCTTCCGGTCAATGTCATTCACATCCTTGATCCATACCGGGAGGTTATTAGTATCGTCTTTGACCTCGTTAAAATAGTCATTTATATTTATCTTCTGATCAACCTCCGTCACCAGTATCTCACGGCTATCGTCATTGGTTACAGGATACCTTAACCGCTGGCTCATATCGTTCTTGTCAGCGATAACCATCCGAAGCTCACCGCTGTTGTTGGTATCGTTATAAAACCATGCCTTATTGAATCCGGTAGTCCTAAGAATTTGGTAATTAACCTCATCCTGATACCTTCTGGCATCCATCCTATATTGGTAGTTCGTGAGGATCTTATTAACATACTGCTCACGTACCGGTACCTCTATAACGAACGGATATAGCTTACCGTAAAATACTTGATACGATTGGTTGGTCAAACCATGAGACCATAAACCTATCTCCTGACTTTCACTTGAGTAGTTCTTTCCGGACTGGAAATAATGCTGGTGCTCGATATAATAATCAGGGGTGTAGGATAAATATGATTTCCACTCACCCTTCAGGCAGTTATATCCAACGGTGAACGAGACGTCCGTGAAATGGCTGGCGTCCTGTAGCTCCACCGCCTGCCCGTTCCTGTAGAACCGGCCGCCACGGAATTGGTACTCGCTCGGATTCCCTACCGGTATATAATCTTTCTTGGTTATCAGAACCCTCTTAAACCTATTATCCCAACCCATGGACAACCCTATACCAAAAAACTTGTTATCAATATCATAATAAGACAACTCAGCGTCCGTATCAGCGTTATATATCCGGCTACGGATGATCTTCATCTGAAGATGCTCCTTAAACCAGTTTCTAAGCCCCGGTGTGACCTCCGTAAGATTCCTACCATTAGAATCTACCTTAAACACCTGACCACGCCTTAAATCGACCCAAAAATGCCCAAACTCGCAACTGATCATATCCCGACTCTGGGTCCCGGAATATCCTAACGTCGTATTATTATACTCAATGCCACGAGAGGCGAAAAGCCCACCTGTCCCTAGCTCGCTATTCTCCGGGGATATTCTTTCTGCCAGCACGTCTATAGCGTTATATAGTCCTACCTGATTCTCGAAGCGAGCTAGTATTTGATCCGACTCTATTCCCTTCATGCTTATAAGCTTTCCGAACGAGGTCTTGAACTCATGGTAATCCATAGGCTTGTACGACAGCCAAGGATCGGTCATGCCGTTCTCCGACACGTCGGCGGTGCTCCATATGACGCCGTTGGGTCTTTGGTAAGCGCAGTCCCAAAAATTGCTATCATACGTCTCTGGTAATGACCTGCCACCTAACGTAAATCGATTCTTATACACAGGACTCATCTTAAACACATTACCCCTTGATATAGGGACATTACGCTCCTGAGTCCATGATATATAATCCCCCACCTCCGGATAGAACCCCTCGTAAGGCTCAGGACCGGCTATACGGAAATTGCAATTGATCTCAGACTCCACAAGAAACTGAGGTATGCCATAGAAATATAGGAAGAAACGACCGCTAAGATACATATCTCCGGTCTTGCAAACCATCTCATAAGCGCTCTTCCGGCTAGGGAAAGAGTATAGCGATCCGGTATCCGTATCGGTCTTGTTAAGATAATCCTCCCCAGTATCGTAATTGACGAAATAACAGGGATACCCGATGTTTCGATAATCGTAATAAGGGAATGGTATCATGTCCCCCTGACCAAACTGAGTCAAATAAAACATAGGCATCTTCCTCTTAAGCGAGAATCTTGATATAAATACATCACCTCCAAAAACAGGTTTACGCCTATCCTTATCCATCAACCCGCAACCACCTAACGATACCCACCTGATATCCTCTATCTGCCCGTATTGAGCCGGAGAATATTTCTTTATCCTCATATAGGGGCAGGATACGAAAGATTCACGTGTCATAAAATGAGGCGTCATACCAGCCACCTCATCGTTACGAATATTACACTCATCCTGAATACGGCTGGTATCGTAACCTGAAACCAACTCCGGATATTCAAGCATATACTTATCCATACCAAATGACATGAACAATGAATGCTCACGATCGAGGTTGTTTATGATAATAGGCTTACCGCCTACGGTCTCCCCTTGCGAAGAGATATCTGTTACCGGATATAACCCGCTCTTGATATATTTAGCCGTTGACAATCCACGTAGCTCCGACGCCCCTATTTTTTGGTAAAATAAATTATAATGAGCGACAGAAGTATAATAATAAGCATAGTTCCGTCTAGGTCCCCTATCTATCAATGCCGTTAACCACTGATACCTGTACTTGCCTATATCCACCACGGACTGGGCTGTGGCCTTGGCGATACCCGTAGCCAGACGGATAGCCGTCAGCGCTATGCCGACAGGGTTGGCTAAAAAGAACATGCCTCCACCGACATATTGCTGTGAAGCCGACTGATATGTATACTCAGCTATAGCGGATATTAAATTAGCCATAGCCTCCACCGTAGCCAATGACGTTGCCATACTGTAAGCCTTACTCCCTAATATCGTCCATTTAGGGTGATCCTCCACCTCCCTGAATATACCGGAGGATTTACCTAATTGATAACCATCAACAAGGCACTCGGTGGGAGCGTCAGGCTTGTTAAAGGCAATATCAGGACTTAAGAATGAATACCAGATATTACCCTTCCTGTTAAACGGATGCGTTATAAATTTCTCACGATTAATATCCTTATAGATATACATATCATCAGACAAATCGTTGTAAGGGTAATTAGGATAAAGGTTAGCCGATCCGTCGGGATCATCGTACTTAAACATATCATAAGCCAGACCGGTTCCGATAACGCTCTTATCCAACGTCCTATCGCCCCTATACAACTCATATCCTATTATAGAATCCCTTCTAGCCTTATCTATAAGACCGTTCTCTACCGCTATATCCAAAAACTCATTAACGATATCGTCATCAAGCATCACCCCCATAGGATAAATATAGGAGTCAACTCCATATTGACCGGTCAGCTGAGACGGATTACCCATAAAAGGAGCGACAGAGTTATCCGGGAACTTGTAATGACGTATAGGTCTCTGACAAAACGTGGTTGACGTATTGGGGTACTCAGCGTTACCCCCATTACCGGTGAAATAAGACTTACCCCCAACTGATTTAGGAGACCCATAGTATTTCGTCAAAGAATCTATTATGTCCTTCCTCTTTGATCCTCCCGATGATATCCCGATCTTACTTGAATCATACAACTCAAAATTAGCCGGGTACTTATTAGTAGACTCCCAATATCCGAAATCACCATACTGATATGGTCTGGGAGCGCAGTCAGCGGGTTTATCTCCACATGAGACACATTTCGCCTCATAGGTAACAAATCTCCTTAATTTCAATTCTTTCGTGAAGAAGAACACGTATTTCACCTCCAGCGGCCGAATGCCAAAACAGAACGGGGCGGGGAAGATGGCGGTGCCGGCCGTATAGAATCCGGCAAGCTCCTTCATGTCCTGCCTCATGGCGAAACCGGTGAAGAACACGCATACCGCAGGCTCGATGCAAACATATATCTTATGGAAAGTAGTCTTGTCATCATTCCAGAACAAGTACTTTGGCATCATAAATATCTTATGACCCACGTAATTCACTATAACACCTTTCTTGGCATCATTAGCCAAAGGATTAGGAGCCACGGTACCTTCCTTGTCCGAGAAAAACGTTATACGAACCTTATTGTATGATGATGAGTCGCCGATCGGATAATTATAATTACCCATCATCTCTATATACATAATACCGTTATCAGGATCGGATAAACCACTTATGTATTTCTCGTAATCCAACTCCACCCATCTGGCGTATGAGGATACATGTGGATAGAACTTGAAATAAGTCAAGTTACTTCTACCGAACCAATTGGTCTTGGCGTCAATATCATTCTGCACAGACACACGACCTTCCCAGTCAGTAGTTATACCGGTATTAAACTTAGAATTATCACCATCGCCAAAAAGACACATGGCGTTCTCGATACCAAACTGACTCTCATATTGGGGGAAATAAGCCTCCATCGTATCCATTAACCGATCAAGCATCGTCTCCGTATGCTTCTTTCCTTCCCATCCGGGATATTGATACAAATATGTGCACTTACCCAATGACCTACCCCCTTGGAATGTAGGAAGTTGAACATCGTCAATAGTAGGATTCACATGAGGATCACCTACAGAGCACCCATTAGTACATATACCCTCATCATATAACTGCCGGACATTAGACATATCCTGACACAAGACCAAAGCGGAGGAGTCTATATCAGACGGGAATTTATCCTCATCCTGACCATCCAGCCATTCCTGAACCAGATCTATGATATTCTTACCTCCACTGGAGTAATTATCGAAATCACACAATACAGAGAATTTCCTTTGTGACTCGGCGTTACTTTGTATTAATGTCGTAGGTTCGGTCTCCACGTAATCACTAGCCAGCTTATACGTAAAATCAATCCTAGAATCCACCAAAGAGTTTTTATCCAATATAGTCATGGTCTCTATCCTCTCGATATCATCACATCCACTAGGGAAATCGGGAGCCTTTATACCGTCTTGATCCTCCGGCAATGATATAGCAGCGCATAACTCGTCAGTAATACCTACATTAGATTCTATGATATCACACAGGTTCTCTATATTATCAGCGATATAATCAATAGCATCATCTACCGTAACATCTTCCCCCATCGTATTGATAACGAATTGGGTCTCTCCTACCGTGGCATATTCCTGCTCTACATATCTGAGCTGCTTGACATCTAACTGATTCTTACATTCTCCTCCAAAATCATCAAATCCCCAAGATGGGTCGTTTATGATCTTTGCCGTATTCTTAAACTGCCAAAGATGACGGCGGCTGTTCCCCGCGCACTGCGGGTTGTTCTCCAGCACCGACGCAGCCGACAGGTCGTCAGAGTTACCATCCTCATCAACGATAACCTCCATCTCCTCCCTTGTGGCCGGACGAGGGATGAGCGGGAATCTAGCTGTCCTGTATCCTGTATTGGTAAAGAACCTTATACCCAACGGATATACCTCGTCACGCATGAAAGAGGCGTATTTAGAGCAAGCCACACCGTCTTTATACAAATTCTCCGTGGCTATAGATGTCTGCCATTTAACGAAATGACCCAAGAAGTTAACGACCGGTTGAAGATTCCATTCATTCTCCACGGTCAATCCGTATTGAAGAAGACGATTCCCGACAGACGTCATGCCTCTGGCTGTCTTATATACCGGTATTTCCTTGGATAACTTCTCCATGGTCGTACGCTCGCTATATTGATCCGTAAGATAATAGATAGTCCTTTCCGTTATCGGATGTATACCTTCTATGAAATACTCAAGAACCGGGCTTTGCTCACCATTAAACCCAACCGTATTCTGTATAACACCTATCTTATAATGAGATACCTGCTTATCTATATTAGACACGGTAAGGCGGATACCCATGTTGGTTGACTTACCCCATAAACCATCGCGGATAACCATATCTTGACGATCGAATAACATGATTGGGTTGGTCAATGAGCAATATCCGGTCTTCTCAATCCCGAACTCATCGCACAACGCCACGCAGAACTGGTAGGTCCCGGCACGCAGGCTCCCCCCGAACTCCACGACCTCAGGCTCCACGCACGGGGCCGTCAGCAACGGGAACACCAGCAGCTTCTCGCAGGCCAGCCTACACCTCTCTATTGGTTTGTCATCCCCACATGTCTTATACCCATGATAATGATACCAAAAGTCACCATCATCATCCGGATTAAGAGCCTTATCGACCATAACATATCGCTGGGGATTATATCCATCGGTCCAGTATATCACCTTCCCGCATTTCTCGTCCTTGATCTCTATATCGAAGATCGGATGATGAATGGAGAAATTAAGACAAGGGTCATCAACCCAGTCCTCTATCAGGACCTCCATCAAATCACATATCTCATCAAAACGACCATCCGACTCCTCAAGCCTCTCGCCAAGGATACGATGGATGTCCTTTCCCGATCCAGCCAATTGATCCTCAACGGTCTTGATATAATCCAATGACCGCATGAACGTGATCTTAGACGTATTATCATCCGGATTGGATAGAAAGAAATAAGTGTTATCACCAGCTATGTCATTCTTATACCCAATAACCTTATAGCCATCAAATCGCTTACATAAAAGGGTACTAGGCTCGTTCTGGATCTTAAGCTGGCTTCCATCGTCACCCTCTATGGTAGCGTTCAAGGCGAAACTATATTCAGACGGGGATAGATCCTGTGGATGCTTATCCCTGTTCATCCCGGAGTCGGGAACCGCTATGTTAGAGTTATTTTGCACGACATTATCTTTTTCGCAAATATAATAAATCCACCAGATAATCACTTATGTGGCGGATTCTAATAAACAGTACGTATTATGCAAAACATTCAAATCGTACAAAAATAAAAAATCCTCCAGACTTTCACAAGTCAGGAGGAGAACTAAATACTTTTAAACGCTCGTGTAAAGTACAAAAACACAACAATTACAAATTTTTACCCATGTAGTTCGATTGCTTATCAGCATCCTCTACAGATATGTAAAAGAAACCGTTAGTTACGTATCTCTCATTGACATCCACAAAATCAGTAGATCCTTTATCCACTCCTTTCTTCGATCCCTCATCACACACAGCTACCAGACTATTAAAGTCATTGGAATAACCTACGACTACACCGTGTATATCCCGATCTCGAGGATCGAATACGTACCTCATCTTACATCTGTCATAAGCTAACTCTAAAGAGCTTTTGCTTAACCTCTCATCTAATCCAGCACCCGCTACCAAGGCCAAAACGCTCTTTGATATGTCACTCATGGTGGTATCCTTGGTCGGAGCCTTAGGCATAGAAACGCCTTCCATGACAAAATCCAACGCCTTATCTACAAGACCATCGAAATCATCATCCCGAACATAATCCTTAAATATCTCCAATACATATAACCGGACATGGAGTTCGTTATTGACATCATTCAATGTGATCATAATGCTAGTTTTCAGCAAAGCTAGATTATTCCTGTGCAATAAAAGATCACCTATGTCATAAGTAAAGGACTAAAAAACAAAAAAAAACTCCCCCATCCTCACGGACGAGAGAGCTGATAGATATTTGTATTATGAAAAAGAATAATTACTCACCTATTCTTACAATACAGTCACGAGACTCCTTGTTGTAGATCATCGTGCCTACCTTAGAATACAAGGTCTTTATATTTTGCCAATTATCCTCACCATGGGCGGATACGTTGGTAGGGGCATCACCGGTATAAACCTCCTCGCCTCCGATATTGACAAAATCATATCCACGTTTCTCCATAGAACCGCCCTTATATGCCGTGAACCTGATAGTGACATTACCTTTCTCACTACCACCATACCAGTTACCGTATATACTACACCTGATCTCAAGAGGTAATTTATCATAATTATCGCCATCCAACAACGGCCCCATCTGGATCAAGGCGGCCTCATTACCTGATTCCATGTTATCACCACCGTGGATAAGATAATCACCTACCCGCTCCTGCGCGGTCTGGTACTGTTTACTCCAACCAACCAGCTTGCCGTCCACGTCCGGGAGGCCGGTGTTATCGAAACCGGTAGCCGTGTCAAAGTCAATGCCGTCCTCGTCAGCCCAGATATACCTAAGCACAAGGTAATCGAACTCCGGGATGATCACCACCGGGACGGACTCCTGCCTGCACACGAACGTCTTCTCCTCCTTGGTTCCCTCTTTTATAACCTTATACGTTACCTGACGTATCTCACCAGTCTCATTGATATCAGCGGTAACCTTAACCTCAGCAGGACCAGTACCACTTGTCTTATCTAAATGTATCCAATCATTTTTCTTTGCCATATTATCTTTTTTTCTTTTTAAAAACGTATATTCGCGTCATAATCGCGGGGTGGAGAAGAGGTATCTCATTAGGCTCATAACCTAAAGATCGAGGGTTCGATTCCCTCCCCCGCAACTAAACCAATTTGATATACTTATCAAAAGCATTGGGCCACATCCGCTCATAAGACAACATCCTTCTCCTATTATCCTCAGCCAGTTCCCGATAATCATTTAACGTGATCATCGACATCTTAAGCTCCTTCATAGCCCTAGCGAACTTACCCGGTTCCTGTTGGGCGTATAGCTTATAAGCGTCACCAGCGCCTTGTATCAAGCCATTCACAGCGGCATTCTCGAAGATCTTCATCTTGATATACGTCTCGACATAATCCTCAAGGTATCCTAACGCCGTTTCAGGTATATATGGGAGACCGTCATCGTCCTTAGGCGTAGCACGATATATGATATAAATAAACCCGTCAAACCCGGTATACATAGTATTGCCGGATATAGTTATATCATAATTATCCCAATCGTACTTATCCCGATACTTGTCGGCGGCGCAATCACGCCTCAACCCACGACCTATGGATAACCTTACGGGATGATGATAATGGAAACGAACCTCGTGAGACCCGATATATATCCTCTCCGTGATCGTCTTCTCAAACTCCTCCTTACAGCACTCGGTGCAGGAGTTCCAACGGAAACCGCGCTCGGTGCGCTCGACCCAGCCGATCTCGTGTTGGAGGTCAGCCTTAGCCTTGTCGCCGCCAGGAATCTCACAGATAAGAGGCTCACACCTATAGGCGTCAAGCATGTCGAAAAAATCGGAAGGCAATACCGCCTGTTTGTTGCTGGTCTTGACAACCGCCTCGGACATGACCGCTATAACACCCCCGAACCTTTTCAAGGCGATCTCAGCCCACCTATAAACAGACGAGGTATCTATAGCCCCGCTATCATCGTATTTATGTAAATCGGCCTTGATCTCGGCCAATAACCCTTTTATAGTCATATTTAAGTCTTTTGCACAAAGATATGTATTTGAATCCGTGATACAAAAAAAATCCAGTCTACCCTCACGGGCTAACTGGATCACAAAAACTTCTACAGCTTATAAACCCATTTAACTCCAAATACCTTACTCTCCGACTCAACCTCCCGGTACAAGAACTTATACCTCCTACCTGATTCCATAGCCAATCTACACTCCTTATTCAACGCCGGAGAAACATAGAGATGGAAATACTTGTTCCGAGGCATAAAATCAATACATGTATGGACATAAGAATATCCACCAGTTCCACGTCTGTTAATAGTACCGGTAAGCTTATTTAGATATATCTTACGATTAGGATTGATCTTATGGCACAGATAACCGATGTTGTTTATATAAACCCCACCCTCATTATCCAGATACTTATCACGTATGACCTTCCATATCAAGGACTGACATTCGAGAATATCATTCTTGTCCACAATCGTATGTTTCCTTCTCTTACCGTTCTTAGACATAATAGATCTATAAAACCGGAGAAAGTACTGATCAAGTATTTTAAATGACTTTGTTTTCATATCACAAATATAACAATTTCATCCTAATACAAGAAATTTATACACAAAAATACACCGCCTGCACCAAGGACGAGGCAAATAGGATAGCCGACAATAACCTACAATCCGATGGTATCTCTTACGCTAATGGCTTGGCGCAGGTCGATAGATGCGATTGCCTCGAAACATGGAGCGCTTACGCTAGCGGAAGTTTTAATGGACAATGCTTAAGTATATCCGTAAGCTATGATAATCCATGTGGTAAATCTAAAACAGCATCATTTGATGTGTATTATACTAGATCTGAACCATCTGGAGATGTAGAATATTTCTCTACCACTAAAACAGTCACCATACCATCCGGATCGGGAACGATATCAGGCGGAAGTGATTGTGTTAGCAATGCTACAAGCATGTATGTATCTAATCCAAGTCAAGGTGGAGGCTGTTAAAAACAAAAAGGAGAGGTTGATTATCCTCTCCTTTTTATATAAACCTAAGATCTTTTCTCTTAGTATGATTTAATATCCTACTAATATGTCTGGTACTTAATCCCGTTCTTTCCTTTATCTTATCATGGATATAACCCTTGGATACGTAAGCCGACATATCTCCCAGATCTTTTATAATCTTGTCATACATATCATGCACCTCATTATATCTTATGATTGAGCTATCCCTCATCCCTCTTTCACCTATACCATCAACTATGGCATCATTGAAACCGAAGAAATTAATTATTGATCTTATTATATCCATTATCACTGAATCTTTTGAGTTTTCTTGTTAATATCCATATCCGGATTCTCGTCCGTAGGAATCTGCAATTTGGTTATCGTCTCTCTTAACGTCTCTGAGACAACATATTCTAGTAGCTTGTCAGGACATATGAAATCATAATCCCATTGAGATGTACATGGCTTATCTTTTTCAGCTCCACATCCCCCTAGCTCTAACGCCGCTTTTCTGTCGAGAGTTATAAGATCAACATTTATAGCCTCTATGTTAATATCTGGTATATAGATATATCCATCATTGACATAATAATAGTATTGATCTATATTCCCGTATTTACGTTCCTTGTTGTTAGCGTATTTTCTTAACGATATGGAGGTAAATATAATATCATCCATGATGTTTGATACTTTGATGATAGCCGGACCTATACGGGTATATATCATATCGGGCAATCTTTTCTTGGATCTCATAAGTATCCTGCATAGTTTAAACTCATCAAAACAACAATCAATTTTCCGAACCCTCTCCATCTCCATGCAATTGATATGAGTATACAGTGATTCCTCGCCGAACAAGGTTCCATCAGCATACTTCTGGGCTATATATGATCTTGCCTTTTGTCTTCCTATGGATAATATCCATCTCCTACTGACATGAGCGTCCTTATTGATGGAGTTCATATCATTTATGATTCTAGATACAAATTCTGAATTTTTCATATGCTAAATACTGAGGAGGGGATATACCCCTCCGGTTATTACTTCTTTTTCTTAACCTTGCCTCCACATTTCAGTTGAGGTTTCTTTTTCTCGGAGACCTTGCCTCCATTAGCCATTTTCTTTTTCTTATTGCAAGCCATAACTTAATGTATTAATATTAACGATACAATATTAATGATTTTAATTAATAGATAAACAATACGCATTGAATAAGCTAAATTCACATCAAGTCAGACGGTATCTCTTACGCTAATGGCTTGGCGCAGGCCGATAGATGCGATTGCCCACAAAAATGGAGTGCCAACGTGGTAGACTACAGTGAAAGCGGAAGTTGTATTAACTTTACTGTGGAATACAGTAATCCGTGTAGTTCCGGCAAAACCATAACAGTGACAGGAGGAGCGGAAGCGAATACCTCCACGAGTATGGAGATGACCACTAGTACTACGGTTACGATAGGTACTGGTAGTGGATCTACTAGTGGTAGAATGTGTTTTCAAGCGGGCATAAGACCAGGAACGGCGCATGCGGCTTGTACCACAGGTGGACAATGCTGATAATGTATATACAATAAAAAGGAGAGGTTAGTTAGCCTCTCCTTTTTATTATATATCAGACTCTTAACATTGACCACCACCTCTTCCACTTATATTGATAGAATTACATGGATATCCACGACTAAAAAATATCGTGGCCTTTTTAGTGCCTGATCCAGGAGGTATAGTTACTGTCGTACTCCCGATAGTAGTCCCTGAGCTTGAGGCTGTTACCGTCAAAATCTTCTGCGTAGTACATTCATTGCTATACGTAGTCTCGACCTCTACTCTTAGCGTTGAAGTGCCCGAAGGAGCGCCATTGCAAGGATCACCATCGACATAAGCGTTGGCTGACCAATTCTTCGGTGGCTCCACGCAATCGCATCTATCGACCTGCGCCAAGCCATTAGCGTAAGAGATACCATCGGATTGTAGGTTATTGTCGGCTATCCTATTTGCCTCGTCCTTGGTGCAGGCGGTGTATTTACCAGCGATTTGCTTATAACTGATAGTCTTAGGAGTACAGTTGCTAGGACAGTTCGTAGCCTTGACATTTCCCCATCGGTCATCATTGCCAACCTTAGAAGGACATGTATTAGCATCAACAAGTATCTTAAGATGGTTCCTAGCGTCAGAATAAGCTTCAAAGGCGGCACTAGAAGCAGCTTTACTCGTGCTCCTGCAATATTCTCCGGCAGAAACAACCTTCATAGGGCTACTAGGAGCGCATACATCACCGCATTCGCCCGAACATCCCTTACATACCTCATTGGTATAGATAGTGTAGTCATGTGGATTACAGCAATGTTCACCGCCATTCTGCCAAAATCCTGTATGATCACACTCGCTAGAATAATGCTCCTCGCTATTACCATTATTACACCTACTATTATCCATATGGTATGTATTATCACATCCGCATCCACAAGACCTTGAATCGGACTCAACCAACTCATCTTGATTTGGGGCTGAAGAGCAAGGATTGGTCTGATTCCTACTCCTACGATAATCGCATCCACTACAATAATAATTCCAATCATCATAAGATGGGGTATCATCGTCATCGGCGCAATCACCATTCTTGTTAGCGTAAGCCTGAGCGGCGGTCTTAGTCGCCGTATCATTCTTGAAAGCGTTTTGAACCTTGCTGTCGGCATCCGCCTGAGATACGGTAGATGTCAACGCTGACAATCCTAAGGCACTATAAGGAACGGATAGAGCGACACCATGTTTACATGTACCACAATTATCCTTATAGAACGTAGCGCTTCCAGTACCGGTCCACACACAAGTGCCATGCTGGTTAGCGTAATCCTGTCCTCTCTGGTCTAGGATCTGCTCTGCCTTGCTCCTGGCATCAGCCAAAGAAACCTTGCTGGTGATAGGCGTACCGCCGTTGGCTTGCGTAGAGGTCACCGTTATTCTCTGACCAACCCCGCTTCCGGCGCAATTGTTCTTATAGAAGTCACGGCTTGCCACGTAAGTCCAGGTACATCCTCCGTTCTTATTGGCGTAAGCCTGACCCTCAGCTCCACGAACGGCATTCTCAGCTTTCTTATTGGCGTCAGCCAAAGATATGTTGGAGGTGTACGGATGTCCCGGAAGCTTGCTGCTGCTTACGGATACCATGTCTCCTACGCCGCCATCAGTGCAATTGTTCTTCTGGACCTGACCGGTATAGCTTCCTGTCCACGTACAAGTACCCTTCGAGTTAGCTACGCTCTGTCCCTGAGCCGTAACAGCCGCCAATGCCTTGGCGTTAGCGTCAGCCTGAGATACACATGATTTGAACTTGCCGTCAGAGCTAGGAGCCGGATCCGTAACATCATTCTGAGTCACGGTAACAGAGCTTCCAACCCCACCATCCGCACATTGACGAGTGAAGGCCTTAGATGCCGTACCAAACCAGAAGCATGTCTTATTACCACCAGCTATATACCGCTCTTGATTCTCAGGATCAGTATAGCAGGTATTGGTATTACGTTGATGTAATTTAGAGATACAATCCTTACATACGGTCTCGATAGTCTCCCATACCGGTTGCTCAGTCTTAGTATGGCACGTGTCATCATAATTCTTGTTAACAAATGCCTGACCCATCCTATCAATGTAGGCCTTAGCCAAAGCGTCAGCCTCCTCTTGTGAACGGGTAGAGGTGAAGAACTGTCCCATAAGATCCGGGGTTACGGTAATAGGATCAGCATACTGGCAAGTAGGACACTTAGGAGTGAACTCCTTGCTGTAGTTACCGACATACATCTTCAACTCATCACAAGTACCACGATCGTTGGCTATAGCCTGACCTTGTGCCTTGACAGCGGCCTTAGCAAGCTCGTCAGCGGCGTATTGACTCTCGTATGAGTAGAATGGACCTCCGGTTACATCAGCCTCAGTAACGGTAACTGAAGACGGAATCAATCCTCCCGGACAGTTATCCTTCTCGAATGCCTCACTATAATGACCGGTATATTTAGGAGCCTCATGGCAAGTACCACGCTCATCGGCAACCCTCTGTCCTTGATTCATGACAGCGGCCATAGCCACCAAGTTAGCCTCATCCTGCGATACGCAAGACTGGAACGGATGACCATCGACCATATCCTGTGTCACGGTGAACGGATCTCCTATCTGATTAGCTCCACAATTGCTCTTAGTGAACTCGAAGCTAGCCCTACCGGTATACATAGTAGCGTCAGAACAAGTACCCCTGGTGTTAGCCAAAGCCTGTCCTTGAGCCTGTACGGCGGTCATAGCCATAGCGTCAGCGGCGGTCTGGGAGTCGTTAGACTGGAATGGGTGTCCTTCTACCATATCTTGGGAGATCGTCACCTTAGATCCGATCTTACACTCACCACAGTTGTTTCTCGTGAACTCCAAGGAAGCACGGCCGGTGTACGTACAAAGGGCGTGGATATTGGCAAGGGCCTGTCCTTGGGCGTCAACGGCGGCCTTGGCCTTGTTATTGGCATCCTCCTGAGATACGGTAGACGTGAACGGATAACCGTCAACCATCCTATCATTTACCGTATAAGTACCACCAGTGCCAGTACCACAATTGTTACGGGTAAACGTACGTGTATAAGTACCGGTATATACAGGCACCTTCTCGCACTTACCTTTCACGTTAGCCACATCCTGACCTTGAGCCTCGACGGCGGTCTTAGCCTTATTGTTGGCGTCTTCCTGAGATACGGTAGACCTGAAATCCCCTGTCACCATAGTCTCATCCACGGTAACCTTGGTTCCGTACTGAGTCTTATCGCAATTGTTTCTGGTAAATTCCTTGCTATACTTACCGTAGTAGATCGTCTTCTCCTTACACTCACCTTCTAGGTTGGCTTGTTGCTGGGCGTTAGCCTCAAGATCAGCCTTAGCCTTATCATCAGCGTCCTTCTGGGAGATAATAGAGAAGTACTTACCGGCGGAAACGACATAAGTATAAGGTTGACCGATATGGAACTCATCACAATTATTTCTCGTGACTGTCTTCTCCATCCTTACGTTATAGTATACGTTAGTCTTACAGTCGCCACGCTCGTTGGTGATAGCCTGACCTTGCGCCTCGACAGCGTCCTGCGCCAGCTTGTTGGCGGCATCCTGCGATACCGTAGAAGTGAACGGATATCCAGAACACATCTTCTCGTCCACAGTGAAGTCAACAGGAGTAGAACCCTCAGGGCAGTTGGTTCTCTGGAATACCTTGGAGTACGATCCGGTAAATACCGGTATCTTCTCACAGTTACCCTTGATATTGGCTATGTCCTGACCTTGCGCCTCGACAGCGGCTTGGGCTAGGCTATTAGCGTCTTCCTGAGACACGATAGATCTGAAGTCTCCCGTAACCATCGTCTCGTTAACAACCACATCAGTACCGTATTGGGTGGAGTCGCAGTTGTTACGGGTAAAGGTCTTGCTAAACTTACCATAATAAATATTCCCCTTAGGCTTACACTCACCCTCCAAATTGGCTTGTTGTTGACCATTCCTATCAATATCATCAAGAGCCTTCCTATTGGCATCCTCCTGAGAGATAGAGGATACGTACTTGCCCTCAGGAATGATATAAACATATTCCTGACCGTCACTGAACTTATCGCAATTATTACGTATAAACGTCTTTCTCTGCTCCTCGTTATACCAGATATCGGTTATACACTCGCCATGCTCGTTGGCGTATCTCTGACCGTTCAACGCTATATCCTCCATAGCCTTGGCATCAGCGTCCTCTTGCGAGATAAACGACTTGTAAGTCCTTTCCTCGACCGTATACAACACCACCGATCCATGTTGGTTGGCCAGACAGTCATCCTTAGTGAACGGCTGAACCATCTTGATATTATAATAAACGGGCTTGGCGTCTTGGGCTATCATATACTCCTTGACAATATTACCATCCTTTGACGTTATACGGAACTTAGCCGTACAGATCTGACCGGTATAATTAGCCTTGTATACGATATTGAGCTTATTATCGCCTACCCCATGGCTCTTGTCGTTAATGGCAAAGCAATTACCCTCAACGCAATTCTTATCTATTTCCCTTGCCACGTTATCCTTCAGTTATTCTCCATGAAACATCATCTCCGGCCTCTACCCTCACGATTTGGGTATCACCATCCTTATTAAGCGTCAACCTTTGCGGATCCACGTCGAAGGGTGGTTCCGGCTCCGGTTCCTCGCTGCCATCGCCGCAAGTGCAACATACCAGTTCAATATCATACTCGGTATTGGACTTGATATCGATAACAACCTGACCGTTCTCGCTAGTCACGTTATCGAAGTCATGATCAAGTATGATATAAGGTATATCATTAGGCTGTTGATTGATATTAACAACCTTACCGTTCAAGACAAACATCTCATGATGCTGTTCGTTATCCATATTCTTAGGCATAGCTATGACAAAGCTAGCCTCATACAAATCAGTGGCTCCGGGATCCTCAGGATCGGCATACACTATATACCTGCTATCCTCTTCCGGAACCTTCATGGATAAGCCATTCACGTTCATGGAGACTATATAAGACTTGCTCACCGAGCCACCAAGGGTAAGGCAGGAGGCCTTGACCGAGGCGGAGTTAAGCTTGGCGTTGATGACCTCCGTCCCGCCCTCCATATCGAACATGATATTGGTCGGATCCACGCTTACCCGCTCCATGCCCTTCTGGGTTATGGTAGCGAGCTTCGTAACCTTGCCTTTCTCGACCGCCACGTAAGTCTCCCTAGGCAACCTACCCATCCATCCCGGTTCTACCTTGATCGCCACCTTGTCGGGGCCGGTACCGGAAATCTTGTCGTAGGACACCCATGAGGAACCTTGCTCGATCTTAGCAAGAATATCTTTTAAATTATTCATATCATTCCGCTTGAGTTATAGTCCATTTATCACTCTTACCTACGATAATCTCCAGAATCTGCTCTCCACCCTCAGGAGGATACTCGAAGTTAGTAGGCTTAATCTCAAATACGCTGGCGCCTCCACAACCAAGATCACAGATCATATCCGGCAACCATCCCTCCTCAAAAAAACGCTCTATAAGCTCCCTTACGGCCTCTGATAAAGAATCAAGCTCTAACCTGTCTACGGGAAGAGATCCCTTCTTGAGGGTCTCACCACATACCCAGCCGTCACACTCGGAAGCCAAGACCGTATCGTACACTCTTTTAGCCATAACATGAGGTATTTAAAATATTACTATTCAATGTAGTATATACGATATTAACATCAGTGAACTCATCACCCATGCAATATTTCTTCTTAAACTTAACGGACCTGCCAGAAACGACATATCCGTCATTAGGGACGATAGTACCACAATAGGTAACACTGAGCACATTCAACGGCTCGTATCTTAATCTGACAGCTTGAACGCCCTTGAACGAGTCACGCTGGATGGACGCCGTGGCGCCAGATACGGCAACCAGCTTCCTTACCAGAGACTCGATTACGCTATTCATGCTATCACCGTTCCTGATATCCGCCTCAGGGAACGACTGACCGTCATATATGATCTGGGAACTATAGATACTGCGCTCGTCCCCCGGTCTGTATTCCGGCTTACATGGATTACAATTATTTCTCATATCAAATCAATTTATTGATCATTCTTCTTAATTCAAGTATCTCGGCATCCCTATCCCGTATAGCCTTTATCATAGCGTTAAGGGTATCGGACATATCGCGATTAGGGGATAATCCCAATGATTCCACACGTACCTTATCACCGGGATAAATACAATCGGTACTCATGTACGTAGAGCACGGTACTTTCGTATCGTCTACAGTAGGCCTGTATTGTTTTTTGTTGCAACCGTTCATCACCAAACCTCCTCTTCAGTTCCGCTATCCCCGCCGCTACCACCGGCGTTGACAAGCTCGTTTATAATCCTCTTCAAATCCAGAACCTCACGATGGTACAAATCTATCTGCTTATCCCTAGACGCTATAATACGCCTCAATGAGTCTATAACTACAGATATATCAGTACCTTTCTCTATACCGTCCACCACCAACTCATCACCTGAGTATAAGACGCATTTATCATATAAAACTATAGGACATCCATAGCCAACACAAGGCTCGTCCTGACAATCCCGATCGCAAGGATCACAAGGATCCTCGGGGCATTTGTTAAGAAACTTATCTATCTTAACACCATGACAGCATTCTTCAGGACGTTCCCTCGAATGATCATGACAACAACCACCTGTACTACACATATTAATAATATTAATGTTTTCAACAAAGATACAGATTTGGTTTGATTATAAGACAACAAACGCTTCTAAACAACAAAGGGGAAGAGACTTGCTATCCCTTCCCCTAAACACTAAATCAACTATTATGGAAAACTAAACGCGCATCATCACCAATAACATTGATCCTCTTGATCAATATTCTCAATCCATTTCTCGCACTCAAGATTAAGATCAGCGTACTCCTGCCCCTCTACCATCAAAACCTCACGGGCTTTGGCGTTGGCATCCTCTACTGATATCCATGATCTAAACCTATTGGCTTTGATAGAATAATATACCCTACCTGATTTATATCCAAACGGACATACCTTCTCAAACCAATCACCGATCGTAGTATTATAGAATACAGGGGAGCAACTACCTTCGGAGTTAGCCTTCTCCTGTCCTTCTTTCATGAACTTCCTATAAGCTAACGTATCAGCATCAATCTGGGATATATCGGATATGACGGCTCCGGCTGGCAATTCATACACAATACCTTCTTTACCTGATGTCCCAGCCTCACAATCGTTCTTGTAGAAAACGCCACGAAGAGGCTGTGAGGCCCAGTCCTTACAGCATGTCCCAACGGCGTTGGCCTCCCCCTGCCCGATCCTTCCAAGCTCAACCATCGCCTTATCATTGGCGTCTTTCTTGGATACGTATGACACAAACCTACCTTTCTCTACACATATCTGTTCCTTGGATCCCTTACCGCTTACGCAATTGTTCTTAATAAACTCATCGCATACCTGATCATTATACCATACGGACGGTATTATGTCGGCATATGTGTTGGCGTAGTCCTGACCATTAGCTTTGATATCATCCTCAGCCTTGCTGTCAGCTTCCTCCTGCGTATCGCCAAAATAAACATCGGCCGGGACCCGGTAGTCAACAGAGCCGCTCACGTACCCGGCAGGTGGGTTGTTTCTGGTGAACGTCCGTACTATTTCTTTATTTCCATATATCATCGTAATTCACTTTGTCACAAAGATAAATATTTTACCGATATGAGACACATAACCGTAAATGCAAATACGCAGTTACCTGATTATCAATTTTTGGGCAAAAATGGAATTAATTATCCCAGTGATTAAACGACTCCGATCCGGCGAACACCCCATAGTCCCTAAACATACCTCCACACAATATGAAATCACTTTTCTTGCTACCATTTATAGATGACAATATGTATTTATATCCCTTGCCTGTTATGTAAATAGTCCTAGCATATATAACCTTACCAGATTCGGTGCATATATTCTTATCACGATAATGAGCAAACTCTTTCCTTACAGCATTAGCCGTAATCTCCCAATCTCCATTAACCTTAACCCTTTTGACTATTATCTTTATCTTAACAAGAAAATCACGTAGACATCTATCACTTATGATTATATCATTCTGCTCAAGTTTCTTGGCCAAATCCCTTATCAGCAAATCTGACTCTCCAGACATGATAAATGACTCGGAAAACTCTATATCCTCTCTCTTCGATTCAAGAACCTTAGCCACCTCCTCAGCTTTAGCCTTCTCCTCTAACGCCAGCTTCTCGGCGGCAACCCTGCCACGATATTCCTTAGCCCAAGCCTCAGCAGCGGCGGGAGGATCATTAAAATCAGGAATCACGCATTTGCCTGTAGTGAGAAGCTCTTTAATCCTGTCCAAGCACCATAACCTGAAATCAACGCTAAGCCACTGAGCGAAATCTAAAGCCAGATCCTCACACATCCATGTGCCAGGATTAACCGTACCCCTGATAATCGTAACAGGCTGAAAATCAGCATTACCATATTTTCTGGTAATGGCATTAATTAACTCATTTACAGAAGATAACGATAAATAATCATTTGGTCTCTTTTTAAACGGCTTCGCCATTTCGGTAGCATTCACATAAGTAATACCGTTCTCTGTTTTGAAAGTTATATCACTACCATTGTAGCTAAATATTGTAGATAATCCTTTTTCGTTGGATCTGGACGCCAAAATTCCACTACTAGCCTTCGTAGAATCATTGGAAATAATTATATTTGCACTCATAATAAATAACCTATATCCATTATATCGTGAGATATGATGGATATAAAAAATAGCCAATTGAATCGTCTATGACAAATCAATTGGCTATTTTTTATATCCAACGCATAAAAATACTTTACAACTTACAAGAGTATCTATCTAACCTACTTGTTTAGAAGACTCCCTGCAAATTGGATACTTGATTTACAGTGGCTTAACATCTAGCAATCCTCATAAATCAATATCTATACATCTGATTATCACCATCGTCCATTTTTGGACTATGGCTCGTTACCCATTGCATATCTTATCCTCTAACGCATAAAGGATTTTAGCTACAGTCTTATCACCATTTACCTTCACGCAAGATTCACCAAGATCCCGGACATCTATAGCCTCCCTGATACGGATAAGCTCCTCATAGATCTCCTCTATCACGTCGGAGATCATAACGCACTCACCAGAGTCCTTATATTTTGACCACTCTGGAAGATCGCCCTCGTAAGGTACGCAAGTGGACGGGGTTATATGTGAACAATTATACTTTCTCATGCCAACAATTTGTTAATACGTTCCTTTAACAATCTTACCTCATCCGGGCATAACCCGCAATCATTATCGCATAATGACCTTTGTAGACGAATTATCTTGCCCCAATAAGATACATCAGGCTTATTCCCGATCCTGTACCTATGATACCTCATGTATCCACTCCATTGACAAGACAGCCATTCGTCTACGACCTTACATAGATCTATTCTATCAAGGTTTGATATGCTCTGCGCGCCCATCGAGAATCTCCTTTCTCATTTCCTGTACCTCCTCGTCAGGCGGGCATCCATATGGCAGGTTCTTGATCCACTCACGGATCTTTTTCTGCATATTAAGATAAGATACGCCAACGCCATCACCCTTGGTACGAACTTGCTTATATATACTAACCACGTCACGCTCCATGGTCTGCAACGGATCTTGCATAACCATACATCCAGCGGTGCTTCTAGAAGCATATTCCCTATCGCTAACAACGGTAGAAGAAGGACGATTCATCATACTTCTCTCAATCCTTTCTCTCTCGGCCCTTAACGCCTTTTCCTTACAAGTATTACAGCCCATAACTATATTTTTTTATTCAACAATCCACGCAATTGGTAGCCATCTCAAGAAGCTCGCCTACACGGTCTATGATCTCATGAGCGGCCTTTATATTATCTAACCTCACGTTAGCCTCCGCTACAGCCATAAGCGTCTCCATCTCCTGTATCTTGTCTATAAGATCCTTATCCATGTTCTCACACAAGATATCAGTCTTGATCCATAGCCGATCAAGACGCCTGCGTATAAGATCCGTCTTAAGATACTTGCGACTGAAATTGTAAGTAGAAGGGCTACCTATGATCTTGATATCATATATACCATCAGGTAGATCAAGGTACTTGACATTACAATCATCGTAATTAAAGCAATTGAGACCTAATGTTAGACTAGTAAAGGTATTGACCTGATTCTTGCCAAGGAACAACGTAACGGGGTCGGACATGCCCGGCGTAGTGATCTCGATAATCGCCTTCCTGTCCTCCAACAACCCCCACTCAGACTCATCCAGAACCTGCAACACCTTGGGATCACGTGTCTCTAGCACCTGAAATGACAGCCGAATATCATTCATATTAACCTTCTTGTCGTACCTGCATAAGCTATCGTCATAACGGGCTTGCATATCAAGATCCGGGATATCGGTATAATATGTCTTGACCTCATGCCCGTTGATAAATACCGATGTTATCTGGCAAACATGAGACCTAGCGACATCAAAAAACACCATCCTTACATTACCCTCATAATCGACTCCCGATGTCGGGTATGTCAATATCTGGGTATTATACTCACCATCGTTACGTCTAGCCACGACAGTAATTACGATAGGTTTTTCTATATCGTAATCATCCATGATAATCCTAGCGGCAAACTTATCATGAATTATCTTCGGTATGATATTGATCTGATTCATCTTAGTATCTTTTTCACAAAGATAGCACATGTTGTGTCAAAAATGAAATCTATCCAATCCCAAAGATATCATCAAGATCGTCCATACTTTTAATAAACCCGCAGTCAAACATAAAAATCAATGACCTCATCAGGCCAACGCATCTCCCTACATTTATCGTCATCGTGTCAATGATAAACCTAAACACAGGGGAGTTAGGATTGCTAAACAAAACGGTGTTTACGAAACGGGTGGATAAATCAACAATGCTAGACACGGCCTCGCCTGTATCATCACCATCTTCCCCATAATCATGAAGAAGCTCATCGCTATTATCACGAAAAACAAAAAATGGCTCCAAATCCTCATCCAAAAAAGCCACTATTGAATGAGAAATGTAGCATGAAGCGCAATCAAAAACAAGCCTCTTGATATCATCCCCGTCATAATCGCCCAAAAACAAGGCAATAGCCGGCATATCGATCCAAAAGGATCTTTTGGTTATAAGACGCCTAAGATCTTTTCTTGAATCCAGCAAATCCCTCAAAGCATCCTCGCCACCATCAAGCTGATCGAAAAGCATAGAGGCGTTAAACAGCCTGTTCTTTTCATTGAACATAATCTTAAAATCACCGGACCTGACTATTTTCATGGCAAAAATATTTTAGTTAAAACACAAACAATCACTAAGCGACTCAGAAGAACAGACATAACCATCAAGGAACAGAGTGCTATTATCAGGGATCCACACATCATCAGACAACGCGGCCATACCAAACTCATCAACTATCTCATCTCCATATATATAATCATAAGCCTTGACGCCAAAGATCTTAATCCTTTTAACCTTGCCAAAAGCGGACTTGACTTCCTTTATCTTCCTATCCAATTCCTTCACCCCATCGACGAACTCAGAGAAAGTGACACCACGTTCATCTAAATAGCTCTTTATAGCCCTCTCTATGGTCTTGATGCTGACATTACCAAAGCCCTTCTTCCTGACCTTGTTCTGAACCTTTTCCTTAAAAGAAATACTAACGCCATTATTCTTAGAGGACACGAAATCCTTAAGGTCGCGTTTCCTGATCGAATCTATGGAGTCATAAACAACACGTTTGATGTCCTCGGAGCGCTTTCTGTTGCACTCATGGACCTTATAGGTCGGATTATTTACATTTCGCTCATCCTCTAGCTTGCGATACTTAGGAGGGCAATTTTCCCAATAATAATACCTCGCCTTGTTACTATGTACAAAAAGGTCAGGATGCTCCTTCTTCGCCTTCCTTACCATAGCATAATAACCGTGAACAACAGCCACGTTAACATAACTGATCAAAAGCCACCTAACTAACTTTATCTGATAAGCGAGATTATCACCACCAAGACGATGATGCTTGATATAGTAATTAACTATTTCATTCACAAAGTAATAGAACCACTTGATGTTGTATTGGATCCCCAGCGTCCTAAACCTTATAGGGTCAAGGCATATGATAAGAATGCCTATCAGTGTCTCCGATATCGGCTTCTCAAGTATCTCTGACTTGGATGATGATTTACGCTTTATCCTAGGGTTATCGCAACAAGGATTAGCATTGTCATTAAACAAATAAGGTAGGATGACCTTGCCGGAATCCCTCCTCAAGGCCCTATTTTCTTCTGACATCCTCTTTTTTTCTGAGGAAGAGACGAATTGATCAAATATAAGCATTATCTTTGCCATAATTGGTTTTGTTTTTAGCACAAAGGTACTAAAAACTTTGTCATTTCAAAATGAGTGCTTGTGAAAGTACTCATTTTTTTGTTTATGATCACGGCTTTTTACGGCGATCGCTATGGTCGAAATCCAACTTGGACATTGCGTAGGGAGACTATCGTAGGGATAGTTAAGAAAAGAGATGAATTTATTTATCCACCTTCTTTTATAAACACAGTTGTCTATTTTGTGACATGTGATATAAGAAACTTTCGCCCCCTTAAGAAGGGAGTCTCATTATAAAGATTATCTCATAGGTTGATTGATTAAAAAGAGTTAGCTAACGCTTTGTTATTATCTAAAGTATATAACTTAATTACATTAACATGAAAATATGTAGTAGATTGAAAAATCAAGATCTCAACAATAACTTATATCAATAATTTAGTTTAGTGTATTTTTGACATCTACTTATGTTGTCTATGGATCTTTAATCGACAAACAACTACCTACATCAAACGTTAATGCATTGATATGTTTACTTCTTTCCAACGCTTAAGCGTAATATGCCAAGGGGAAAAGGGAGGTGGGCTACGAGTCGCTCCGCTCCTGGCCGGCCGTGTGGGGATACCTCCTGCCCTGCCTCACGGAGCCGCCACATTTCCTTTTGGTGTCAATAAGTGCAGACCTTGAAAAGACATTTCCTCAAACAGTATACTAGATAAGGGATTCTCTTTAAGGGATATTCTAGTTGAGTAAAAATTTGGTCAAAGAGGTTGTTTGGTCAAAGACAAAATTATATATTCGCGATACGGTCGGTTGGATGAGTTGGTTTAGTCGGTGGTCTGCAAAACCATACACCTCGGTTCGAATCCGGGACTGACCTCGCATTTGCAATCCTTTCTGGGGTGATAACCCACAGGTGTATAAGGCGCCTTGTACACCTGTTATTTTATCAATCCTAATCTTTTCAATAATACGAACAATACAACTAGTATACCTAAGATCGAGATAAAGATAATAGCTGTAGGCCACTTTGACTCATCCTTATCATCCACATCCTTAGATTTGATATCTATCTTATTATCCATATTCTTTATATCATTCCTCGTCTTATCAATACCAAGGGAGTCGGCTGTCACGGTGCTATCACGCCGGCCGATGACGATATGAGCGTCCGTCTGGGAGGACACGGGTCGCTCCCCAGTGGATGGATCCACCTCCTTCGTAGTATCGAATTTCCTCTCAGTTATAACGATATCGGCATTAAGATCAGAGGCCTTTATCTCCACCATCTTGCGGTCTATAACTTCGTTTATCATCGTCTCTATCCTGCTGATCAACCGGCTATCAATAGACGTTTCGCTAACCTGCCTCCTGCTTCCGCAAGAGGACAGGGACAGCGACAGACCTAAACAAAAAACAGCCTTAAGACTTATCCTTAACCTCTTCATCAGCGATCTTCTTTATATCGTCAAAAGCGTCATCCGGTAAGGATTTAGCCGATCCGAAAAGTTTCAAGATATTAACCCTGTTGAATATACTCTTAAACACCTTCACTATATAAGTATCAGGGAAAGCCTCCCCTATCGTGTTAAGGAACAACATGACATAAGCAACAAGAGCGGCATAAACACCATATTTGGTCACTACCAATATAGCGGAAGCATCATCCTCCTCAATACTCAATGTCTTGTATATCACGCATAATGTCATGACTATAAAACAAGACAGGAAAAACTCCTTGAGTATCCCTACCAGCCTGACCTCCCTGAACCACCGGTATAGGGAGAACCGGCATTTACGGCTACGACGGGCTTTCCACCTTCTGGCGCTCTGGATAAGCCTTGCTATAAAATTAGCCAACAGCACTACAAGAAGAACCTCCAGCAGATGATGAACCGGCTGGAAATAAGCCCAACATGAAGTACCATAAGCGATAGCGATATTCCACAGAACCCCAATCTTATCCAACATACCCTTATTATCCATTACTAATGTCATTTACAAAGTTAATCACTATGGCATTAAGTACCTAAAACACCACGGCATGTATACCGTTCCTCGTGTCAAGACTATCAAAATGCAACCATCCTACCTTACCCTCAAGCCTAAAAGGATATGGAAGCATATCCTGATGATCTAAAATCAAACCTCTGGCTTGTTCCGCCGTCATCGACTTGACATCGAAATCACCGGCCTTACCCAATACATGAGCGGATAGATAAACATCCTTCTTATCCTTAACTATCTGGCAGATGTTGCATCTAAGACCACGTTGGGAAAACTGCCCCTGCTTGTCCCAATTATTACAATACATAGGCTGTTTGATTATATCCCTCCGTAATATAAGAAGATTATGGAGAAACGCTGTATCAAGAAACTGCCACGATCTGTCCTTCCACTTATTATATGTATGAGGACATACCAATTCCACTATATCAAAATACGAACCTAGTTCTTTTATAATATCATTTCTATTCATGTTATCCATTTTTAAAATAATGTAAAATAATAATACCACGATAACCTGATCCTCCTCGACCGCTCGTAGCCCCACTATTAGAAGCTTTAGAGGCTCCTCCTCCACCACCTCCATAATAAGTGGCATCATCTCCATTTTTACCATTAATAATAACACCCTCAGTATCCTCAACTCCAGCCCCATCACCTCCTCCGTGATTGCCACCTTTACCTCCGGATAAAAAGCCTGCATCCCATCCTCTTGTATAAGCTCCCGATCCACCACCAGCGCCCATAGGATAAGGGTATCGGTCAGGATATTTGTTGTTAAAAACATATGATCCATCTTGCCCTGGATTTCCCGGGGAAGGATCTTTGCCATCCCCTTTAACTCCATATCCGCCTATTCCACCTTTGCCGGCAATAGCCTGATATATACCGAATATACTATCACCACCTATATCTCCGACAACCACCCTATATGTAACACCTGGATTTACGGGTATAGTCCCAGTCAGTACACCACCTCCGTTGCCGCCACTCCCGGCATTATATATATCGGAATATCCTCCATTAAGACCTCCGGCGACCAAGGCGAACTCAACCTCATAGACCCCATCAGGAACTTCCCAATATCCATTATCCTGAGGAGACAGTTCCTCGAATACCTCTACTATCTTCACCTTGGGTAGCATCCTTCTTCTCATCATAAAGCAAACAGGGTTTTACCCCCCCCCCCCCCATTTATATTTTAAAACACTAAAATTAAACATATTATTCCGGTTTTATCGTCCATTTCTGATCGTAATTATTTTTTAATACATATATTTTCTCCATAGGCGTAGCGGGAGATCCGTTGGACTGGCCTTTCACGAATCCCTCGGGGGCCTGCTCCGTTCCGGAAGGACGCTGGTTTTCGGTTGGATAAATAGCATTATACATGCTTACCGAAAGACTATAGAACTGGTTCCTCTTCCCATCCTTAGCCACGGATGTCATAGTAATCTGATCCCATCCTACAACAAGGTCGTAGAAAGAGTTCACGAAATCATCTGATCTTTTTTGGCTATGAGTGGACGCATTCACGTTAAACCGTGTAATAGCCCTCATCTCATAAATATAATCCGGAAGCTTATCCATTCTAAGACTATTGCTATTAGCTGCAACTAAACTAGTAAGATGTTCCAATCCCCTTCCAGACATATTATCATCATTCCAACCCGTCCTCCTTTCTCCACTTGCCCAGTCATTAAAAAAAGAAAAATCATTAATGTTAGGATTTATCTTATCTACCTCGAAAAAAGGAGAGGTATTTATATCAAAATAATTCCACATATCAGAAGGACCAGGACTTATTTCCAACGAAGTTAATTTAGGAAGATCATTAAACTCCTTTATATACCTATCCAAATAACATGAAGACAATTTAAGGGTTTGAAGATTTTTCATATTCTTTATATTCCTTATCCCGCTAGATTCTATATCCCTAAGATCAAGCATATTAAACATATTTAAATAATATACCTCTGTCTTGCTGGTTATAGCCTCAGGAATTACGGTCATTCTTTGCCCCATATTTTGAAGATCGATATAAATTAACTTTTTGGATCTTGACAACTTGTCTACAGGTATACCGTCATTAACATACATCGTATGGGATACGACCAAAAACTCAAGTCCTGGTATATCCACAATCGGGAAAGCCGTCATCTTACAAACTTGGATATTGGCATAATAAATATCACAAGTAAAATCTATCGATACAGCCCGTTGTACGTCCCTCCTCCCATCAGCGTAAGCGTGATTATCCACAGGTACGTATTGCGATCCATCCTCCTTCCTGAACCACCACGTAGTATTGGGATTTTTCCTGTGTCGTATTGCCAAAGAACGGAATATGATACAATAATTATCCTGCCCTTGGATCTTGGTCATAGGAAACTGCTCCTTTATTCCATCCCCCCAATCCACATTAGCCATACCGGGCTTTCTGGATCTAAACTCGACAAACGTATTATAAGGATTACCAACGACAGGATCAGGTACATAATTATAATCATCGGTATAATAATTTCTAAGTGCCCTATCCCATGTAGTGAACCACACGAACTTATTTGATGAAGCCTCATATTTATATAATGTCTTAGCCATTACCTATCTTGTTAAAATATTCTACAATAACATTCCTGTCCAATCCCATAGAATCACATAAATACTCTCCTTCTGGTTGATCCCCAAACGATAATACCTTATCCGTATCATGAGCTAAAACATCTCCATTGCCTACAAAGGTACGCCCATCGTCAAATACGATAAGCTTATATGGCTTATACGACCTCGTGTCAATATCAGAAGATCGTATTGACCTTAACACCGAAGCCTCTGGCGCCATACTAAACCTCCATCCATAATTATTCATAAGAACATAAACCATCTCCATAGGAGTCGACGGAGAGCCATTAGACTGACCCTTTATAAAACCAGAGGGAGCCTGTAATACGCCACTAGGTCTTTTATCATCAGGATTGGCATCCATATATATACTTAGATACAATCCATAAAACTGATTTCTTTTGCCATCGGAAGCAGAGGAGGACATAGTTAGATAATCAAACCCCATCACCTTCTCATATAATGTTGATATAAACGTATCACATCGACTTTGGGTTGACAAGCTGCGATGCATATAAAAGCTATTCATAGACCTCATCTCATATATATAATCCGGTAGATTGCTTACATCTATATTACTATAGCTATATGAGGCGATAAGGCTAGTGATATTTTCCAGCCCCTTGCCGATCATATACGGATGCCAGCTCACGACAGACCCATACCATCTATTTATATGATCGAAGGTCCTTAAGCTAGGATTTATCTTATCCACCTCATCCATAGACGGGCATGTATTAGGGTCAAACGATGGCATAGCCACTCCCGGGGATATATGTAATTCTCTTAGCTTGCTAAAAGACAGCCATTCCCCTGGGTATACCCTAACCCTGCAATCTGCCAAAGCTAATGTTACAAGATTAGGCCACATAGAAGGGAATTTCCTTATATTAGAAGACTCCGTATCATTAAAATCAGCCGTTCGACTTAAATTAATGCCTTTCAACTTAGTCAACCTATCCCAATCGTCCGGTATGGATGTCAATGTCCCTACACCCAATTCGTTAAGTGTTATATACTCTATATTTACCGATCTACGTATCCTGTCTTTAGGGATATCGGTTATATTCCCATCGCCGGTAATGGATAAGGTTAAGTTGATAATACTTGGGGCGTCTAATATCGGGAATTCTACCATCATTATCCTCGCTGTTTGAACGTATGTAATATCATTCGTAAAAGTCATGGTAATAACCCGATCTTTATCTAGTCCATCAGCGTAAGCATGATTGGGGGCGGGAATATACTCACTCCCATCTTCCTTATAAAACCACCATGGATGGCTATCCGGATTCTTACGATAACTTATATCCCTTCTCCTAAACATCAACCTATATCGCCCGTATATGGATTCGCTCCTGTCCTTCACGAAAGGAAATTGATCTTTATTCCCATCACCCCAATCGACCTCGCACATGCCGGGGGTCTTGGAATAAAACTGTATACTCTCATTATAATTATTAATATCCAATATAGGATCAGGCACATCATCGGTAGTATCATTCCTGTCAACGCCCCTAAAAGCGTATTTACCCTTAGTAAAAAAGGTTATAGACCCTTTATTCGTATCCTTACATATCAGCCTCATACCTCTCCCTCCTCTATTCTCCTGAAATACTCGACAACCGGTGAACTATCCAATCCCAGATCGTTACAGATATCTATAGCCTCGTATTTGTCAGCGAAATTATACTTACTCATATTATCATCCAATACATCTCCGCTGAACACGGATACATGGCCGTCCTTTACGCCAAGGACGAACGGGGTAATCCTAGCCTTCCCAGCCCGCCTTGCCCTCGTAAGGGCGGCCTTGGAGGCTGGCGCCGGGGCCAAGACCCATGTCTGCCCGTAGTTGTTGGTAAGCACATACACCTTCTCCATAGGCGTCGTAGGATTACCATTACTAACCCCCTTGACAAACCCCTCAGGGGCTTGATAAACGCCAGATGGTCTCTTATTAGTAGGAGCTTCGGCAGTATATAAATCTAAGGTAAGTTTATAAAACTGATTCCTGTTGCCGTCAGAAGCCGTCTGCGACATCGTTATATAACTCCACGACATTATCTTATCATAAAACGTGTTAACGAACGTATCAGCCCTCTCCTGCGTATTTATAAATCTACCTCCATCACGCAAATACCATATCCTAAATTCCCTTACCTCATACAACCAATCTGGAAGATCATCTACCGGCACCACACTTGAAGAACAATACGTATCATGGATCTTATTTAACTTCCCTCCTACCAGATCTTGTTTCCATGAGCTACCATTACCCATAAAAGTAACGCCTGCCTTATCATCTCCAACCTTATCCACCTCATCAAATACAGGTATATTATTCCTATCACTTATAATATTTATACCCACAGCCGGAATAGAATTAAAAGTCGGATCATAAGAAGGGATGTTGCACCAATTGAAATTAAACTCGGTAAGATTCTTCCATTCAGAGAATCTTCTCCAATTAGAATCAGGATCATCCCCGAAGTTAAAAACGTCATTGCATCCGAAATACTTCAGATCTTTCATATTTAAAAAACCTTCTGGCCAATTACTCCATACACCAGGATGAGAAAAAGATCCCATCTTTATATTATGAAGATTAACGCTCTTGCTTATCCTGTCATATGGGATATCTCCATTTTTTAAAACGGACCTGACCATAGCCAAATAAGTTATATTAGGTAGATTAACCACAGGAAACTCATGGAGGACAATACCATCCATATAGAACTCCCCGTCGATTACGTTAGAGAACCTCATCGTAACCTCCCTACGCCTAATATCGCTATACTTATGGGGAGGAACCGGTATGTATTGTGAGCCATCCTCTTTCTTAAACCACCATACGGTATCATCCGGATTCTTCTTATACTCAATGTCAAGAGACCTGAATATAATCCTATAACTACCATCAGATACCTTAACTAAAGGATATTGATCCTTTGTCCCGTCTCCCCAATCAACGTTCACGAATCCTGGCTTTCTTGTCGAGAACCTAAGACTGCGATTAAAAGCATCCGCTGATATTATCGGATCGGGTATATAATCAGCACCCTTACCATCATAACAAGGGAACCTGTCCTCATTCACTATAAACGTGACATAGGACGCTACCGTGTCGTATCCTACCAAAAAAGCCATACCATTAATTTATTGAGGTTATATCATAAGACACCCATTCCTTATATCCATTAACCATCTCATATACCTTGTTGATGGTCTTGCATACGACAGCGAATCCGATATCCACGTTAGGGAATTTCTCGTTAAGCTCATCAGCAGTAAGTTCCCTGACAATACTCTCATCCCATTTCCTCATCTCCTTTACCTCCATAAGGATCGGTTTACCGGTTACTCCTACGCTCATCACCCATTCTCCCTCACGGTTGGCATCCGCCAGATCCGGGAAGATAGTAACGCCAAAAAGATCGGAGAGGGTGAAGGTCTCGCCGGTACGGGTGAAGGACGCCGCCGCCCCAGGCGTAAGGACCACCTCATTCACGGCCAACAGGCTCGTAAGTTTCTTGGCTCCTCCTGATACCGTAGCGTTAAACACGACAGTAACATTACCGGTAGCGCTATTAACGAACTTGATCTCATCCTTATCGCTATTTATAGCTTGTAAACGTGATCCAGATACGATATTCACGATCTCATAGTTCTTGTCATAAGTGCTTTGCAACGTAACATTACCATATCTTGTATCAATCAACGTAATCCACTTAGCCTTACCACCTACTACCTCTACAAGTTTATAAAAAACGTTATTACCATCAGCGTCAACCCATCTAACTATAGCTCCAGGAGCGAAATTAGTCACCTCTCGATCTTGGATATAACTTACAGTGCTTTCCGTAGGCTTATTAGTCAAAGTAACATAAAGGCATTGCTCTACGTCGGATTCCATCTTAACTATCCCAGCTCCATCGTAATAATAATCAGGTACGTTTTTCTCTCGTATCAACAAGATGGTACCTTCCTTAAGCTTATCGGCGTTAGTTGGATCATCCACGAAAGACTTCATCTGGATATAAGTATCGAAGATAATAGACGTACTCTTATCCTCTATCTTCTGATTGATATCATTGACAATATTATTAATCTCGTCTTTCGTATAATAAGGAGATAAATCAACCTTCGGACCTTCCTGCTCTAAAGCCTGAGTTCCATCCCACCAATAATCAGGAACATCCTGCTCCCTGATCCAGAAGCTGTCCCCCACACGGAGCTTAGCCGTGTTCTCCGGGACCGCCAGCCACTCATTCATGGCATCGACCGTATCAAAGATATACGCCGTGTTCTTACCCTCGGCTATACGTCTTACGACAGCCAACTCGCTCTCGACATCGCTAAGTCTTTCCTTTATATTATTGATCTCCCGCTCCAGCTTATCATAATTATCCTCCTGATCTATAGCATCGCCTATAGACATATAGACCTCATTGGTGAGCTTATTATAAGTAATACGGGCTACTTTCTGATAAGAAGTCTTATATGTACTTGCCCCCTTACTAGTATTGCATATAAAATCATATGTGTTTTGATACACGACAGATCCTCCGGTATTGATAAAGTTATACCCATCCTGTCTCATCGTACCGCCCTTATACCCTACAAGCACAAAAGAACACTTACCAGTACCTTTGGATCCAAACCATGTGGAGTAGGCTATAAACTGAGTCTCTTCAGGTAATATATCATAATATTGAGCACGAAGATCCTTTACCGACATCCATACACATTCCTTGCCTGGTCCGGTATTGTCTCCTCCCCATTTAAGTACGCTTCTTACATGATCGTCATTATTACCTGGACCAGCGAATCCTACGCCTAAATTATCTATGGTAGGAACATTCGAGTTAAGAGCCTCTGTCATGGTATCCAAATCCCTTCCTGAACTTTCGTCCCACAAATATCTGAACGTAACGAAATCCACGTCACCGATCTTAATACCACCGGTATTGCTAGGATATGTTTTAGTCACCAGCTCATAATACCACTTCCCGCCCCTAAACGTAACTCTTATTCTCTCCACTTGCCTTGGAGATATAGATACGTACGATCCTCCAACAGAGACGCTGGCGTCATCTTCGGCACGGGTAGCGCCTTCTTTTGGCTCCTCCGGGCCTACCGGAGTATAGATCGTGGCTTGCTTATCACCTGTATTGATGACAACGATATAATAGCTATCACCTTCCAGACCTTGCTCATGAGCCATCGTAACAAACCCATGTTCGCTTTCCGGCCTCCATTCGACTACAACCATATGTTTGTCCATAGGTATACCAGATACGCTATTAACGTAGTTGGTTGATGACATGAAAACAGCATGGTCATCGTAAGCCTGATCCACACGCTGATGTTTGGTGGCCAGACTATCAAGACGTGATATCTCAATGGGGTCGATAACCTCAACCCCATTATAATCATACCACTTATATCCGATCATCGTATTCTCACGACGATATTTCCTTTTCCTTATGACCTCACCGCCAGCCATGGCGTCGATCATATAATAATCATTGCATGTTCTTACCATAACATCACGGATTAACAAGTTTGACATAAACAAGCCACGATAGTAGCGCCAACAGGAATGGAGGTCAGCGTCGTACCTACCGGGTAGGTCTGGGAGGATGACTCCAGCACCATCACCGACATCCGCTCAACGACCATATTGTTATCCACCAACCTGCTTCCCTCCACATAGAACCGGCCATCGGCTACCTCATAGCACTCGCGCACCGGGACCATATGCCTTTGGCTTTTATCCGCATAATCACAGATCGTGACCTTAGCCCCCTCTGGAATAGAATTAAGCTCATCACCAGCACTATAATCAGGATGGTCGGAATATACGACATACAATATGGACTTAATATCCTGTAACGCCGGATTGACCGTCCTGAATCCCTTTAAATGGATTTTATGACCACCAACCTCATAACAGTCATCTACCTCCATGATATTAAGGTCACAGCTTATTACCGTCCAGCCACTAACCGTATCTTGGGTAGGGGTGGTATCGGTAGGATGATCAGGATCGGTTGACTCCACGATCTTATAATCAAACTCCCGGACATTAAGCTTATAGTCAATAGACTCCTGACGCCTTATCTTAACCGTTCCATTCCCTGTATCATAGCAGGTATCTGTCGTATCCAAGAACCGATTCTCCATATCAGGCATCTCACACTCAACCCTACTCCATTTATCAATCATAGAGGAGTTAATATCGCCTACCTCATATTTATCATCCTCTGACTGCGTAACCTCATAGAAATGATACCACTCATATCCTAAAGAGTTATATATAACAATATTATGGATCTTAACCCGTTTATCGTTCTCCGTGACATAACACTGATCGTAGTAAGATACATGCCTGTCACGAAGGTTCTCAAGATCGCAAGGAGATTTCTTCCATCCAACAGGGATCTCATCATATTCCTGATCTATTAAGATAGCGCCGTCCTCGCTCTCACGTACAATATACTTGGCCTTCCTATCACCTAGATCACCGTCATAAGAGACAACCTTATCCACCTCAATACGCTGTCCTTTGAAAGCATAACACTCACGATATACTTGAACGTTTCTATCCTCCATATCCGTAAAATCACATGGGACCAAAGAGAAACTCTCTGGGAGGGTAGCTAAGTCGGTCCCCGGGACGAAGCCAGCGTCATCCGACTCAAGGACTTCGAAACGGGTATATCTGGCCTTTATCTTGGAGTCATAAGAAACTAACCTACGAAGCTTGACATGGCCGTTACCTCCATCGTAGCATTCAATGTAAGATCTAATGTCACGTTCTTCCATATCGTCGAAATCGCAGACAGCCCTTATCCAAGTGTCTGGCAAGGAAATGAAGCTGGCGCCCTCAGGCTGTGACGGATCGGTAGTCTCCAGGACTTTATAACTCTTATCCCTAACCCCTATATTCCCGTCCCATGACGTGAGAACCTCCAGCTTCACCTTACCGGCCGGTGTCTTATAACATTCTACAGTTACCTCAATATCCCGATCCTCCATATCCGTGAAGTCGCAAACAACCTCAACCCAGTCATCACTTATGCTGGTAATGAACTTACCTACCGGATTCTCAGGATCTGTACTTTGCTTGACGCGATACCATTCCTTTCTGGTACCCATCTCATAATCAAATATCTTATATCCCTCTATCTGTACTCTCCCGGTACCGGTATCAAAACATTTAAGAACCGGTATTATCTCCCTTTGAGTCATATCAGGGAAATCACATACTATACGATTCCATGTATCAGGTATCTTATCATACTCCGTACCGATAGGATTACTATCGTCAGTCGTATTCACCACCTCATAATGGGACACCTCCGGGTTCAAGCGGGGATCTACCGACTCAACGCCCTCGATCTGGACCTTCCCCCCTTCCGTGGCATAACATTTACTTACGAATATCAACTCCCGATCGGTCATCTCGGCTATACTGCAATCTATAGCCACCCACCCATCAGGAATCTTATCAAACTCACTGCCGATAGGAATATCGATATCAGATGAGTTGATGATAAATATCTTCTCGGCCAGTATCTCTCCCTTATTATTCATATAGGTATGGATACGAGCCTCTACCTGACCACCCGGCGTGCGATAGCATTGGTTGACGATCGACACACGGGCGTCTTTGATGTTAATGAACTGATAGTCCTTTCTAGGGACATCGCTTACAAGTCTCTTTACTCCTTTATCATCGAAGTACACGTAACACCCGTCATTCCTCATCATGACCGGATACGTCTTTCCGTCTATTACAACCCCTGAGAAGTCATCTGGCGGAACGGAGAAACCCATGCTTCCGAATATAGAAGCCAGTCTCTTTAAATACTCATTAATCGCGGACATACTACAATATTTAAGTTCTTATGCCTCAAAGTTAATAAAAAAGGGGAAAGAATTGAATCTCTCCCCTTTAGGAATTATATGAACGCAAAAAAGGTCATTCTTATTTAGGTTCGGTCACGATAGCCGGACCAAGACCAGCGGCAGCACCGATCATATTAATCATCTCCTGAACACCCTCATGAGCGCCATAGCGTACACGTAAGATCAAGTTGATAGGATCATCGGCGATAACCTTTCCGAATCCCTGAGCGTATCTATGAGGATTGAGCGTAATCTGGAAGTCAACGTACTGAGCCGTTTGCTCTACACGGCTATATTCGTTCATGAACGTCCGCCCCATGAAATCCTGATGTTTCGGGAAGCCGTTGAAATGAGCGTAACCCTTCAACTCATCATCCATCATATTGCCGCCTACGTGAGTACGTGGTGCTTTGCTGGACAATCTCTCGAAATGAAGCTGATCCCACCAGATAGGAGATCCCTCATCCAAAGAATCGGGATAACCGCCACTAGCGCCTACAATCTCCACGCTATCCTCGATATAAGTCATTTTATCCATCAAGCACTCTGATGGAGATAACAACATTTCCTTGCCACGGAAACGGATACCGCACTTACAGTTAGAGCCAAGTTCCTGAGCCGACTCCAATTTCTTCCACATCCTGTTGCGGTATGACGCCGGGGCCTCGCTAGTGAAGAATCCCTCAAATACCTTGTTACACTCATCGCACAACATATTGGTATATACCTCTGTCTGGAAGCTATGCTGGCAAGCAGCAGGAGTACCGTAATCAGTGATCTCCAGTCCCGGGAACGCCTGCTTGATTTCCTCCAAAGCACTTTCACCACACTCGTTGTCCGGGATCGTGATATAATACTTCTCCTTAGATACCTTGCAAGAACCACAGGCTGACCATGAAGCGGTACGAACCGTAGGATTCTCGCACATATCGGATGTCTTAGCGACGTAATAGATGATAGCCGTAGGATTAGCTTCCACAAAATTAGAGATCTCCTCGCTCGTCAATTTCTTAGAAGTGGCCGCAATATACAAACCCGATCCCTTGATCTGGCTCATCTTATTAACCGTATCAGCTACCACGTTAGGTAAAGATTCTACCGTAGTAGACATATCAACACCATCATCCTCCAAAGAAATAGAATAAAGATAACCACCCTTAACTTCCGTATAATTAGGAGGACAATCTGTACATCCTTTCATGATAGAGACAAGACGTTGGGTATAGTCAGCAGGTTTAGCCCCTTTCTTCATAACCTTATAACGTGACATGCTACCCTCAATAGTCTCTCGTACGATCTTCAACCCCGGATATTGGGCGCGAACCTCAGCCAAGGCCAGATCATCACCAGTATCACATACCTCCATACAATAGAAGTTGACATCTTCCGTCTCAGGCTCCGTAGCCTCATTGGTGCATCTTGTAACAGGAGTAATATCGATATAATCAGATACCTTTCCACCACCAGCAATAGGCTGGTTCTTCATCCTCTCGATACATTTCAGGACGGCGGGCAACAAATCAACCTCCTCGCAAGGATCACACTCCTCGCATTGATTTGGCGTATTATCACAATCATCCAAAAGAATGGCGTCATTGATCTCAACACGACCCTCCTCATAGCCAAGAAGCTCAAAGGCACGACCAGCGAGAACCAAGCGGATAGCGATACGGTCTCCCTTGGATACGGAGAATGCCGTGTCATCAGAAACACCATTGTATCCTAAGATAACATCATCGACATAAGCATGATCTTTCTTCGGCCAAGAAGCGTAGATCTCCGTGATCTCGTTCAAGGAGAATAACGGCGTGGAAAAATCCTTATCATAGATAGAGCGGGAAGCCGCTTGTTCATTACGACCGATACGGATCTCATAACGCTTGTCGTTACGAGGCTTACCGGTAAAATCAATCACGGCCTTACAACCGTTCTCGGAAGTATCTTTAGTATCGTAAATACCGATCTGTCCTTCCTTCAAGAAGATGGAATCAACATCCACCATCTTAGCGTGCGGGGATACGAAAAGTACCCGGTCTTGCGGTCTGTGCAACATAATTCGTTTTTTATTAAAATTATTAAATCAGTTCATTTACTTTAATATAATTGGGTATCTCTTTCTTCTAATGAGTTTTAGCTTCTTATATGTAACATTTTTAGAGTTCTTACCATCGAAATCCCTAATGTCAAAACATCCCGATTTTCTTCTTCCATAAATAAAACATATTTCATTGTTATACAATACTTTATCAAACAATCTAAATCCGAAAACCTCAAAAGGAGCTTGATTGTTTTTCTTCTTTCCTCCTTTTAAAATTTTCATTTTATGTATTTGCCTGTTATGTCTACGAATTAAACGCTTCAAGTATTGACGTTCAATTCGTTTCGCATTGAAGTTCCTAGAAATGACAAACGCATCGGATGTATGGGATTTTTCTATTCCGTATTTAATCCGATTGTATTTCGTGATGTAACCGAAAGTCATCGAAACGTTGTCGTATTTGGATTTCAACTCATCATATAACTTCCATTTCATAATACCCATAACCGCAGCATCACGAAGTGACTTGCCTCGTTTCACCTTCAAATCGATATTCCCTTTATGATATTCCTTATGACAAGTTTCACACAAGGTAATGAGATTGGAGGGGGAATCACCTCCTGTTTTACGAGATTCGATATGATGAACATTAAGGATATGATCTTTTGACTTACCTTTACAATGTTGGCACTTATGCCCATCCCTTGCCAGGACATATTCCCTTACATTCCAAAAACCAAGTTGATCTCCTTTCTGATATTCATTACCAGAGATATTGGGATTATTGATTTTCTGGGTATCGAACTGAGCGACCTCAATGATGATACGGGATATCGGCAGGATAGAACAGACATTGTCGATAACACGGATATGCGCATCAATCCTATGTCGTACCGAAGGTGCTACCCATCCTAGACGTTTGCTTTTCACCCTGTTTTCAAAACGAGGCTTCCTATATCTCAACCTATTTCGTCTCGCTCTTCTCGACTCTCTTCTTGTAGACAAAAGTTCTACAACATCATTTCTAAGAATAACCTCACCGCTGTAAAGCTCCTTGCTTTTCGTCGTAGCGGATAAACCAACATGCTTGGTTCCGGCATCGACGCCTAACACAATTTCCTGTTTGTAATCGGATGTCTTGTACGTTAATTTGATGGTAAAAGGACATGTGTTTACAACGACCGCTTTGCTGTCTTTTAGCAGTCGTCTAACCTTCCCATGCCTTGTCGTAGGCATCATCGGTTTACTATCTATGTCCTGTACATACACCATTTTACAAACTAATTCAATGTTTATTCAACATAAGTCAGGGTAAAACCCTGTTAGTACCCATCGCCAATGTTATTTTGAGGTTTTTCGCAAGCAACACTGTTTCGCAAATACACTACTCCTATTTAATCACTTGCCTTAGAGCAAGGAACTTGGGCAAACATTCCTTGGTAACTATATATTCTCAAATAACGTAGCCTCTGTCTCAAGGCTTAGGCTAATAACCGGACCCTTTCGGGCACATTATATTGTTTTAATGTTATTTCGGATATTTACCTAACGCAAACATAATAATAAACGAGTTCACGACAATAAAATACAATCACGAGTGTATAGGCATATAAATAAATTACATTTTTTGTAAAAACATTATTTAAGCCACTTTTTCTTATGCATCTTCCTCATCATATCAATAAGTTCATCGAAACTTTTTATATAACCCATATCTATAGCCCATATAAGATTGCCTTGTGTTTGCTCCAATTCCTTCAGCTCAGCTTCCGTGGCCTTATTCCTGATCATACTTTCATGGATATTAAAAACAATATAATTAAGACCCTTGGCGATCTTAACATAATCTACATCCTTAAATCTAGAAGCCGCCCTAGACAAAGCATTATACCTATCACCAGCCTCTATTCGATTAAGAATAAGCTTATCGGTTAACCACGTAACAACCTCGGCATACAACATAGGGTTCAATTCCATAGCTACAAGAACCCATATATAAGGATTACACATAGTTCTCCTGTTCTCGCCCCTACCAACCGTCTTATAAGCGCCAAACTTTTTCATTACTTTTATAAGAGACTCTTTTTCAACCATTTCCATAAAAACAGGAAATCCTGTTTCTATCATATATCCTTGTTTTTCAAGAATATAGTATATTCGCTCAGCACTTTCCTTGTTAGAAAGGATATTCTCTATCCTCTTATCATTCCATCCTTCCTGAATCCTTTTCCTGGTATAGGCTTCCTGTAAATCAGTCAACGACATGAAAGACGTTTTAGTGTCTTGCTTGATAGTAACACCAAAAAGATCCCTATCCTTGGAGATCATAACAACATTAGTTTTCATATTATATATATTTAATTATTTAATACGACGCAAATATATAAATAAAAGTTTTACCGTAAAAATATATAGATAAAAAATATTCCAATATAAAATCATTATATTAAATATTTTGTAAAACACAAAAACCATACTTACGATTTCTGGAGTCGGAGAAATCTCCGATTCCAGAAAATATGCATAGGATGATAAAAAATAAGCCTACCCATTTCTGAGCAGGCTTATCAATCAAAACTAACGTTGTTTATTTAAAAGAAGCCACATTATCCTTATCAAGCTGATACCTCTGCAACTCGTTCTCGTTAAGGCTGAATTGTTTAGCGACCATATCCAGAATCTCCTCCACAAGATAATCGGGCAGCTCCGGGTCGATGTCCGTAGATTGGATACCGGCGGCGTTGATATACCCCGACAGGTCCACCCTGACAGGACGGCGGTAGTACGTCATCTTAACCTCCTCGGTACGGAAGCCTGACTCGTAGACCACGACCTTCCCGTTCCCTATGGAGTAGAATGTCTCCCGATAGTCGTAAGAAGGGCGGTTATTCTCGTCCCCAAGAAGCTCATGGATATTCTCGTTCTTAGCCTCCCACATAACGAAATCAGTGACCTCACACCCTTTGTATGAGAAAACGCCTTTTATGTTAGAGAACCATAGATAGTCGTCAGGTAAGTTAAAGGACGTAGACTCAGGGTCATCCATCCTACCCGCATTATCCAACGACATCCAATAAACAAGAAGGTTTTGGATGGAGCGTATAGTCTCGTCATCCTTCCTATTGAGATAGTACTTAACCAACCGGTCTTGGGCCTCGTTGAACAACAGCACGAACCTTCCCGGATCAAGCTTAATCCCGCCATTGGCCAGATTCTGCTCGTTCTTCTGCAAAGACCTTAGATACGCTTCTTGGATTGTCATCGTTATTCCTCCTTAGCCTTATCACCTTCCTCTACGTCATCCTTCTTCTTAATATCCTTAACCTTCTTGGCCTTGGACTTATCATCGATATTAGACATAGATATGATCTCCTCATACTCATCCAATACATTAGCCTTTATGTTAATAAAGTCTTTCTTGGTAGCCAAGAACTCGGCGGATGTCCGAACGTCAGGTCCTATGATCTGGCCATTATATTGTAATCCGGATGGAGTCATATTGATACGACCATTTCGTTGAAGGACGTTTACGATACGGTAAAACTCAAGAACTTCCTTGAAATCACCTTCCAATGACCGATCCCAGATATCAAGCAGATAATCAACATTGGTCTTCTTCTCATTCATCCAGTTTGATAGAGATCCTGTATAATACTCATCCTCCGTGAAATCCGGGCGAGTTACGATACCGATGTAAAGAAGAAGATCGATGACAGCCTGACGATCGTCTCCACCTTTCTTAAGGGCGCTGATAAACTTATAGCTGATGTTCATCTTATTGATCTCACGCTGCTGGACGAAATCCTTCATATTGTCTTTCTCCACGAAACAGAACATGGAGTTCATGAAGACAGGATCGCCATCCATTTCCTGAGGAGTCAACATGCCGGAAAATACAGCCAGATATAAATAAAATAGATCTACGGTATTAGCCGTATTATAAACCTTACCCATGAAGATCTTATCTTTAGCGTCATCCCAAAATTCTAAATTGGTTTGAGATAGATCCATCTGCGACATTTCCTCGAAAGGCTTCATGATATTATCTACCCGCTGTTTGACGAGCCTGTCGATCTCATTCTTGTCAAGACCATTATAGCATCTTGATCTTGGATAAAAACCGGTGTTATAGGCCTTGGAGAAATCATCCCAAGGGCAACATACGTGAGTGGCGTTCTCCGGGAACGGAGCTTTAGCTATATTAGCGTCTTGAAAGGCCTGAGGAGCACTTCCATCGTGTTTGCCTACAACCTCATATAAGGTATCTGACATGATATTGAAACCGTTTACCTCGGCCAATACCTTCCTTGATTTTAAAATTTCTTTCATTTCCTTTTTGCGTTACTTTAAAAAAAAGAGGAGAGGAATATCCTCCCCTCTAAAAACCAAATTACATATATGAAAAAACTTAGCCGAAGTAGTTCGGTTGAAGCTCGATAATCAAGAACTTACTGTTATCCATAACCCATGCTGCGGAAGCGGAATGACACCAGAATTGCTCTTTCATACCCGGCAAGGATGATACGATCTCGTTACCGTTGGCTTTGTGTGCCCAACGACCGTACTCATAACCCCACCACATGCTTACACCTTCTGGCTTGATATAGAATACGTTGTTATTCATATTACCTAACTTAGCGTTAGCCGTATTAGGAATAGCGGAATATGCGTTAGTCGATCCAGCGTCAGTGATATTCTCGATAATACAAGAATAAGAGGATCTAGGATACATGCCATTCACCAACTCGCTACGATCTGTCATGTCGGCGTAATCCAAAGAAGGATCATGCTCGAACTCAACATTACCGATGCCCGGGATGAAAGCTCCCTTAACCTGAACCGGACCTAAGATCATGGCGTCATTAGTACCAGAGATAGGGTTAGAAGGCAACATCCTATCGCTTCCCATACCCCAGCTTAAGTTCTGCAAGGTAGTGAAGAACGATTCCCTGATCAACTCCTCTAAATTGATCATAGCCATAGCTCCTACCTTGAACTTAATCTTACGTTCCGTAATAGGAAGATCCTGACGTCCACGGAAAATATAAGATGCGGCAGCCATAAGCGTGTCTTTAGTAATACCCATCGGACGGCTATAGTAAATAGTGTAACCACGGCGAAGCTGACGATAGATACCTTCATTCAAATGGATAGGACCATTTTGATCCATGATAATACCACCTTCTTGCCACATCAACTGTCTGGCCTCCAACTTAACCAACTCAGCCATACAGAACACCTCCAACGTAGAGGCTACTTTAGCTGTACGCAAATCAAGTCTACCATTAACAGTCTTACCGATAATAGCCAGATCAGGAATATTACCCTCATACTCACTTCTCATGGCATTCATACGACGAAGAGCGGTCTCCACAAACTCTGAAGTGCTGTTCTGGGCGGCCTGCATGGACTTCATACCAGCATACATAGTTGTCTCTCCTTCAACACCACGGTGGTTTCCTAAACGGAACTCACAGGTCATGGAACCGGCCTTGTCAGCTCCAGATACCTTAGAGAACTGGGTGCTATACTCACCAAGAGCATGACCGATCTTCCAATAACGGATACCAGGACGTAATTTCTCTTTAGGGAAGTATTTAGCCTTTCCGCCGATAACACGACCCCAATAACGTGTCAAATCACCTTCTGTCTTAGACGGGATCTCACCTGAGATAAGGATATTACAGCCGTTAGCGGCGTCATAGGTGATGACATCATAAGCCGTAAACTCAGAGGTATTCAAAACGATATCAAACAAGCTACCGTCAATACCCGGTTTTAGATGATGACCTGAAGTATCCTCAGCCGTAACGACAGCGAATGTCTTTGTAACAGGTAAATCATAACGGAAAGAAGCTCCAATACCGTTAACGGAGATCGTAGCGCCGTTATTAATCATACCCATATACATCGGAACGGGGTAATTGGCGATATTAGAGAACAGATTCAACAGACCCAAATGATTCTTATCAGGATCCTCATAATACCAGCTCGCCAATGAGCCTAAGTTATGCTCTACGAGCGAAGTCTTATAGTTCTTGGCATCGGTGAAGGCAATAACGTTATCACCATTCACGGTAGCCGGAAAACTTTTTTTCAAAAATGGATTCATTTCTATTTATTTTTAATGTTATACACTCTTTGATCCACTCAGATCAAGGAAGTTAGCCTCTATAGTATCATTATCGATATTATTTTTATTCTGCTTTCCTCCCTTATTGCCAGAAAGAAGAGTGATGGTCTTCTTATTAACCTCCATCTTAGCCTTGTTAGTCTTCTGTTTAAGAAACTCGTCCTTATTCATCAAGAACAAAGCCAGATCAGCGGCCATGTCCGGATTCTTGATAGCTTCCGAATAAGCTTTATCTATAGCCGTATGACCTTGATTGTCTATCGGCTTGGTAACGAAATCGACAGCCTTACCTATCATAGTGTCAGTCAACTGGAATCCTGAGCTTATAGATGTCTTTAGACCTTTCTTATAGACTTTCATCTGCTCAACTAACTCCTGTTTCTTCTTCTCTGACTTCTTCTTCTCCTCCTCGATAAGGTTATCCATCTCCTTTTTCAGGATATCATGAAACTTATTGGCCTTGGACTCGATAAACTCATCGCCCTTGCCGATCATCATCTCCATATTATCCTTTATCTCGTCTTCCGGCATACCCAACATCTTATAATAATGCTGGATGACCGCAAGCTGATCATTTTTATTACTCATATCAAGGTTATCCAACGGCGCCTGAATGTTCTGATATTGGCTTAATAGTTGGCCAACGTTACCACCGGCCTTATCCACCTCTATCATCTTCTTCATAAAGTCAGACATAGAACCGGTATCAACCTTATCCTTCAGCAACTCATCGGCCTTATCCTTGATCAATCCCTCCACTATATCGAGTAAATCATCCTCTCTCGTGATAGTAGAAAGATCGACTGGCTTATCATCTACCATAATATCAAGGTTATCGATACTGTCAATAATACCTCTGGCGGCCATCTTCTCCAAGAAAGATTTTCCATTAAATCCTGATACTACATTATTATCAGTACCGCCTTCGCCAAAGGAATCCGGGTCTGGGTTGGTAGCGTCGCCGCCCTTATCCCCGCCACCGTCAGCCGCTCCGCCGTCGGCAGGCTCTTCCTTGGAATCACCTATAGGATTACCATCCTTATCATATTTACCCTCGATATTATTCTTATCGCCATCACCGTCACCACGGTAAAAAAGTTCCTCGACACTCATGGTCTTAAAACCCTTAGCGAAATCACCCATGTCATTCATACAATTTCCTTTTTTGCTTTTTACAAAAGTATTATTAATCCAATTACCAATTAAATCAAACCCATTATAGTATATGACAGAATTTTACGCCAAAATGATTACAGATTTTGTAAAAATATTTACAAAACTTGTAATCAATTCTTGTTTATTATTGACGTAAACCTATCTGTATCAGAACGTTTGTTCCTAGCATCTATCTCCTTTTCCTTTAATTCCAGTTTCCTTTTCTCTATCTCCTCACGAGATCTTCGCTCAGCCTCGGCATTAGCCTGTCTGGTTCTCATATCCTCCTCCTTGATATCAAGATCTCTTTCCCTTAAAGCCCTATCAGCCATAGCCTCGACATAATCCATGCCTTCAGAGTTATTCTCGGTCCTAGCCGCTTGACCGGCGGCCATTATGCTCTTACCCCGTAAGTCGAAGTTGCCCTTGATATAAGCCAGCTCCTTATCCTTCTCATGCTCATCGTTACGAGCCTGTTGATCGGACTCAGCCTTTTGCTGGATAAGTCGTTGTTCATTTTGATATTGCTCTTGTCTAACACGATCGGCATAAGATCTGGCATCCCTTCCTATCTGATTCATCTCAGCCGTCGAGTTGGCATTCATCATTCTAGTGATATCAAGCAAGTCATTGCCCAAAGTATTCGTCTGTAATATATATTGCTTCAAATTCTCCAATTCCAGACGTTTCTTGGAATTAGAGACAGCCATAACATTAAGATGACGTAACGACAAGCTATTATCCGTAAGACTGACGTAAGCCAAGGACAGATCGCTGTTCCTGTACATCACGGTCCAATCGTATCCTTCCTTCTGACATATTTGAGCTACGGCAAGATGGATATCCAACGTCCGCTTCTTAAAATCATCGAAGTCATTAAAATAAGTCTGGGTCTGTAACATCGTGGCATTAACACCCTGTTTTACGCCCGTAGAACTCTCGTATCTAGTTGACTGACCCATCGCTTGCTCGGATATACCTATCATCCTATAAGCCATCATATAGGCGTAAGACGCCATTTCCATACGGGATCTTATCTGATCCGTATTAGTAAGATCATATACACCAAACTGGTTATATATGCTACTCATCTGCGGATTCTGGTAAGGATTGTTCTTGTCATTACCACCTACACCCATAAACGAGACAGACTTAACGATCTGCATGAAAGTAGCCAAAGCCCCTTTCTTGTCCATCATATCCTTATATTCCGTAGGCAGGAATCCTAAGTCGCCTAAGAAGAACTTACCGATCTCCTTCTCTGCGTTATTGTATAGCTGGTTCATAGCAAGATTATACATCATCTGGAACGGCTGTATGCGATCGGCAAGGCTTGACCCTATGAATCCAGACACCGGAATGACATAATCATATAGACTGCTGTCACCATGTATCTGATGAGGTATTGGATCTCCCCCTATATATATAGGTTTATCCATTAAATTACCTCCAGTAATCTTAACTCCAAACCTAACCTCAGGCACATACTCCAAGATATAGGTATTAACCTCAGGATCACCAACGGCTTCTGCCATCACCCTCTTCACCTTCTTTATCCCGTTCTTCTCCAAAAACTCAGGTAATAACTCGTCGGTAACAAGCTCCTGATCTACCATACCGGTCTCCGTCATGTAAGTTATTAGAAATACCGGTTTCATGGACACCCAATATCCTTCCATGACTCTAAAAAGACGGGAATCTATCTCATATCTCTTTCCATTGGACATGTCAGAGTTAAAATAGCCAAAGGGATGGAAGCGGGGCAAGAAGCGGGGCTGGGTGTGTTCCTCTCCGTCCGGCCCGAAGGTATGGTACTCTCCCATAGGAACACCATAGTAATCCTCAGCGGCGACTATAGACTCATAGTCATGGTATCCTTTCCATGGAATAACCTCATTCTCGTACATACCGGTAATAGAAGGCTTCTTTTTCTTCCAATCATACCTAGTACCGTCATTGGATACCCATCCCTCGTAATCATCATCACCGCCCATAATCCGGCGTTTATCCTTGGCCGTCATCTTATGGCCGTATTTTGATATCAACTCAACACCCTCGTAATAATGAATACGACCTACATAAGATCCGTATTGCGGGTATTTCACATCAGGATGGAAAACCTCCATAGGATTCCACACCTCCGGACGGTAGTAGTCAAATCCAACGAAATGATTGCGGAACATCTTACCGCTAAGGAGCCGGTCACGGAAATTCTCACGATCAAGCTCATCCATATAAAACCGGCTACGGTCTGACTCTATCGTATGGTCTCCCCATACAGCCGCCTGCGTCTTCCATCTGGTGCTCATGAACCTCTGGATATCGTCAGGGGTCATAGACGCCTTGGCCTGCTGGATTTGCTGGGCGTAAGCCTGACGTTCCTCCTCGGAATTAAACTCATTGTATGTAGGATCAAGCCCGGCCTCAACAAGACGTTGGTTGACTATAATATCCCACTGTTCTTGGATATGGCGGTGAAGTAAGTTGGACATCGTATCCTCGTACTCGCTTATAGCCAGATCCCCTACCTCGTTAACAGTATATTTATCCTGTAGGTTCGTCAACCATCCCTCAAAGGCATTCACGATACCACCTATGATATCATAATGCTTCAAGAAAGAGGGTATCCTTATATCACTCCTTAACTTCTGCACGTTCCTTAACTGTGGGATAACATCCGCCATCTCCATAAAAGATAACTTACCATCCGCCATCAGATAATAGTCACGGTACATTTGGTTACGATCATATTGTTTCAACCCTATCGTCTCAAGAGCATCCATACAATCCTCCTTCCATTTCCTGTTCTTTTTCTTCGTGGAAATAGCCTGAGGAGGTAATCCTAATAACGCTCCTTTTGCTGGAAACGAATGATCTCTATTGAAAATCTCCATGTCAATCTATTTTGTTTTTAGCAAAGATAAGTTATTAAGCGACACCAAACTACCGAAACGCACCTATAGATACCGATCCGAACGCCGAGGCATATATCTCATGATGTTTATAAGCGTCTTCCTTACGGGCGTTATTCATCTCATCTATCTTCGATTTAGGCATATAATTATTATCATCAAAATACCTTGCTAACACAAGAGCATGACCGAAGGATATTATCCTATCGACGTTCAATCCTGGCTTGTACTGTATTATTTCATCCAGTAGAGCTATATCATCAATCAACTCAATACCCTTGACCGTTATATCAAGACCAGTACTATCATCATATCCGATAACGAAATCCTGCCAACAGTAATCCACGACACACGAGAATAGCAGGTTCTGGTTACCGGGGGTAGGGTATAGACCTAACTTGCTGTTCTGCCGGGAGCCGGCCTTCACATACTTATTGGCTATTGCCTCACCAGCAAACAGGAAGAAAGACGCTGGCATACCGCTTTTACGGTTAAGGTACTGCTCATACATCTGGTCAGCGTTCTCCATAAGACATATAGCACCATATCCCTTCTGAAGCACCTCACAAGTACGGCAAAACTGATCTATGGATGATGGGCGAGATACGTATGAAGCCACTATTCTATAGGCATAAGGATCTCGAATACCAACACGCCTTTTGAATACATAAAAAGCTCCTAATGAAGGGGTATCAGACTTGGCCTGCTTATAGGGATCTTGACCTGCAACATAAATAAAATCATCAAACCTATTAGATTGAGGCATCTCGAATATCTGGACAGGAGCGTCGATAACACCTCCACTAAACGGAAAACCAGCTAACTGTTTATTAGATTTAGTAGTACCAAGCTTATTGCTCGATTCAAGAAAAACATCACACAGAATGCCACTATATTGACCCGACTCAAGAAGATCGTTCTTATGCTTGATAGCGTACTCAACCGGGAACAGATTTTGAGAAGAACTTAAAAAACAGTCATCAATCGTAAAAGGATAGAACATAGTGTGAGAGGTATAGGCTACCCTGTCCTTTGTAGAAAGCTTCTTCCGTTCCTCATTGAGTTTATTGGTGCTAGCCTCGAAGTCTGTGGCGTCAATCTTGATCTTATTAAGCTTCTTATCATCAGGTTTTCCTAAATAATCACCCAAACCTATAGTTACCTTGACACCAGAGTTTGCCATTTGTCCCGGAACAAACATCGCCCATTTCCGTTCTTTCCATGTTTTTCCTTTCATGGCTCTACGGTTTAGGATATCCCAGTCCATGACCAGAAGATTATATGTCTCGGGATCGGAGAACATCTCTTGAGCGTCCTTAGACAACTCCACCTCACCACCGGTACCGGCCAAGATAGGACTAAGGCGCCAGCCATAAGGCGTGTCGTAGGATGGCATGGCGGCCGTGTAAGGCTTCTTTATCGGGCCTTTGCCTACCTCGTCGAAAATAGCCGTAGCCGGTGTCAAACCAGCCGTCTTCTGAGTGGAGGTCTTCCTACCCATGTTGATGTTGGCTATAGAGATAATGGCATGGATATCACGTACGCCATTGGACATCCTCTTGCCTAATGTAACGCCCGAACTCCAGTCGGTCTTGGTCCTGTTGATCCTGAAAAAAGGATGCACATGATCAAGACCATACTCACAATACTCACCTATATTAGATAAATCGCTATCGCTGAAACCTACCACGGAATGACTAAGCCCGATCGTCATGGTAGCGTTCATCTGAAGAAGGGATGACATGATAGTCGTATTATGGGATACGACAAAATTGGTAGTAAGAAACTGATGAGATTTATTATCTACCTCAATACAAGTAGCCTTATACTTCCCGTAATAATCTATATCGGATATCCTAAGTCTGTTATGGGTCTTGGATATATACATATCATCACCATCCATGACGCAATAATATCCCATAGACCAGAATATTCTTCTTACGAAGGATATAATATACTCACTTTTGTAAACAACCTTAAAACGATCATCGCCGGTGCTTATACCGCAAGCGATCTTCATGAACGAGCTTATAAATAACTCTTTCTGTTTTTTGGATGAATAAATGACATCATCCATCTCCTTCTTGCTTAGCTCAAAGATCCTGTCGGTAGCGCCACAAAGGAAGGAGGCGACCAGAGACCCCATGAGCTGGGGTGATATCAGCCGACGCCGCTCAGGAAAATCAACCGCATCCCCCATATCTATAGTCATTTTAGAGAAGTCAGAGTGGATAATACCCATCGTACTCATGACTTTATAATCACCATGATACTTGACCTTCCACTGGTGCTGCCCGCAACACACCACGCTGCGACCGTCCTCAAAGGTCACTTTGTACGTATCAACGAATCCCTGAGGATATACGCCCACTATGGTAGTAAGATTCCCGTCATCACCGTATATGATATCTCCTATGTCGGCGAATCCTATTTTCTTGGAACCATAAGGAGTGTATATAAGCTCCGAGTCCAGAAGAGCCTTGCCAAAACGACGAGTACCAAACATCCCCAACCCTTTCTTCTCCTGACGGGCACGTTGGTACATCTCGGCGAAAAACCATTCATTGTCACGCAAACGACTGATCGCTGGCACACGTTCCCCGTTTGGAAGATCCTGGAATACGGGAAAGAAATTAACATGCCAATAAAGCCATGGCGGGATGAACGTACCGTTGATAGTTATCCCGTTCTTGACCTTATAAGCCTCCTCTGTAAAGAACTGCTTAACATCATCATCCTGATCCTCCCATCCGAACAGATCGTTCCATACAGGGGGATTCTTCATGTTTACATAAAATTCTGGACTCGTGCTTAAACTCATTTCATAATATCCTTTAAAACAGACTCGATTCCACCAGAAACCTGACCCCTACGTTCCTTTTTCTGGACATTGCTTACAGACCTATATACATCCATGATCCCGCTCTTCTCCATATAAGAATCATTCCATGTATTTATCTTATCGATTAATTTTGATATGAAGTCAAATGACCTAGCCATGTCCTCCGGCTTCTCCTTATCCCAAGGATGTTTATCAATATAAGTCTTAGCGTCGTTTATGGCCTTAGCTATGACCTCAAGATTATCATTGACCCGATCAGCGTCCTTACTCGTCGGCTTTCGTCTTCCCTGTGGCATTGGCTTTTATATCCTTAAACTCGTTATACTGTTTCATAAGAAGCTTATAAGACTGAACAACCCCGATCTTACTTACTTCCGTCACGCTCATGTCATGGAACATATCCTCAAGCTCCTTGTCGGCATATCTCAGACGTTCCTTGTCATCATAAAACACAAATCCAGATGTCCTGTCTTCTATAATGCCCTTGGCGGTGGACGCATATGTCGTATCTAAATCCAGATCCATACCGAAGCTGGTAGCCAACTGGATTATGAACATCAACCTAGAATTGACTTTTACAGCCTCTATATTCAACATCTGTATCTTATGGGTCATCTCATGAAGAACGACAAAATCCTCCTCCTTTATCAACGATGATGATTTAAGGGCTATCTTCTTAGTCCTATCCTCAATATCGCTATACAGACGCTTGCTCTCACGCTTTATGGCTATCCAATGCCTTATATGGGTATCCGCCTCTTCTTTAAGATAATCCCTGATCTCTGTTTTTATATCTTTATCTTCCATATTACGCATTATAATCGTTGTTGTTTAACTCGATCTCATCACTGATACTCTGATCTATTATTCTTAATAAATCCCTGGTACTAACATCCCGCAAGAAGCGTACGTTACCACCATTAGCCTTAGCAACTCTCCTTAAAGCGGAGTAAAGTATATCACCCAGCGAATATTCGGGTAACTCACGGCATCCGACTTCCATGACAATAAGGGCATGGATACGATCATCTATCTTACTTCTTACGGGGCTTCTCATACTATCTACTTATAAGCTTCCCCTATAATACGTAGCGGGAAATGTTTGAAATTACGTTCAGGATCATCCTTCGTATAACCCATAAGAGATAGATGTTTCTCAAAATGACCTTCCGTATATTTTGAGGTATCCAATGTCATCCTAAATATAGTTCTATTCTCATTGTCAGGATGTTTGTTATATGAAACGTCTCCCATACATCCACATCCAAGATGATGCTCCTTGACATGGAAACCATCTTTATGGGTGATAAATAACACGATTTCTATCTTATCACCTATTTTCTGATCAAAAACATTTAGATAAAACTCGCTCTCGTCATCCGTAAGTCCTATATCAAATGCATCGTTAGGGCACTCGATATTAAAATCGTTATGATCGGCGGTTATGACCTCCATAGCATTCCATTTGGCTTTCTCTCCTTCCACGAACTTCAACGGGCATACCTCGGTCTTCATCCAAGCCTTCTCCTTGATAAAACAACCACACAACGAACATGCCTGTCTTCCCATCAATCTTTGCAGCAATACCTTAGCTGGTAACTTAAAGAAAGCTATATTAGAAGAGTTCTTAGGACATTTCTTGCATAAATCAAGACGATTCTTGTACCACTCCGGATAATCCTTCTCATCCTTAGGAATCCTACCCAATAAACTGTCTTCCCAAGCTTGGGCTATCACTTGGGCTTTACCGATTGTTTGCATATTATTTCTTAAATTGTTTTTGTTGAAAATCCTGTAATTGTTCCCATGTCATTCCATACCGACATTGGTACATAGCCTCATGGTTATCACGTATAAGAGGATCTCCGTTCTTCAACCCCTCCATATCCTCTATCGCCTTAATCTTCTTATCCAGACAATCAAGCTCAATAGGCATCCTTTCATCCGGATAACGATTACCTTCCTTGACAAATATCCGACGTATCTTATCACGTCTTACCCGCATCTCGCGAAGATTGCATATAACGTATCCGATAAACGGGATCCTGATAGATATATTATCGGTATATCTGGAGAGATGATGGATATAAGATACGGATGCTTTCATGCACCACTCTACCTGTTGTTTGGTAAACTTCCCATCAGATCTTCTTACCACCTCATCCACGATATCCCTATCGAATGAAATAAGATTCCTACCCATCAATATCCAATTTGTTTCTCTTGAACACAAACCCCATTACACGGGTATCATCACCCTCCCCGTCAAGAATAAAATAGTTACGTAAGCTTCTCATCTCAATAGACAGCTCACGGGTACGGAAGTTCCCGTTCTTCTTGTCCACCAGAAAACCCCCACGTTTAAGCTCGTTGTTCAGGACAGCGACGTAAGATTCCTTCTGTCCATGACAATCCATGTACTTAACCCTTGTATCATCCGAGTATCCGTAGTTGATGTAGAAAGAAAGTAAGTTTATCGTCCTTTCGGTAATCAAGCTCTTACCCTTAGAATCCAGATAGCCGTTGTATATCCTTAAGAATTGCTGGATCATATCCAGTCTAGTATCATAAGGCAACGCGAATACGAAAGCTTTCCTTTGCTCAGCCACGTTATTAAAATTTTAAATTTTATTTATTAGATTAATATTTATATCACAAGATATTCAATCTAATTGGGTTAAACGCAAACCCACTACTGACTATCGTATTAATGCACGAATCGCCAACTACTTTTCTAGCTATCCCAATAGCCCCGTTAATATCCGCATTTATCAATTTGCCGATAGAGCTTTGAAATAATCCCCTGCGTTTTCTTTTACCTAGATAATTATCTTGATATTTCATCTCCTCAAAAGCCAGATGATCGATCTTTGAAGTATAAGATTCCTCATGAGTAACAACCTCTATACCCAGCAACTTAGCTTTGTACATTATCTTATCAATTAACTTAGAATGAGGGATAGAGACAAAATGCTGGTTATTTCTCCTGCCAATATTTATCTCCTGCTTCCACTCCTTGTTAAGACCGATAATGATACGACCTATATTATTTGATACACAAAAGTTCACGATATACTTGCTAATCTTATGCATCTTATCATCGATCCAACAATTACGATACAAAGAGATTCTTCTTATTCTCCTAGAAGTTCCCTTATCGCCAACATACGACATCAATCTGGCTTTCTTCTTATTATACCACCGATTCAATGATTTGATAACTTTCCCGTTTATAATGAAAGGCTTGATGCCTACATTACTGATACATGAGCATAAATTATTCAATCCTAAATCGATCGAAAGGAAATTATCCTTATCCAAGTTTAAATCTATCTCCTTTCTTTCATAAATTACCTCTACCACATAACAAGTAGCTTGAGGTACTATCATTACCTGTTTTAACTCATCTTTCTTTACGTTAGTTTTTATCGGTTCAATAACATTCTTAACAAAATGAATATAACCATCATCCTTTACCCGACAAGAGAAAGTCGTAAATACAACCATATTCTGCTTCTTACCTTTCTTGTACTTCGGAAGATGAGGTCGATGATTGTTATACTTATCCGAATTCCTGTCAAAATCACTCTTCAACTTGATCCATGAATTAACGCTCTTGAATACCTGACCAACCACTTGTTGTGATACAGATGCAGGTAGCTGTCTAAAATCAAATTGATTTTCCCTGCCTAATTTAGTCGAGAGATCATATTCCTTCAAATACTCCTTATTGAAAATACCCTGCCTTACCAGATACAACACATAATTGTACAGCAATCCGGATTTAAGGCAAATATCCTCAAATCGATTATCTTTTATAATATGTCTATCAACCAATCTCATTTCTAATAATAGAATTAGTTTTCAGCAAAACTACTTAAAAAAAATATCGTTGTCAAGAAATTATGCCATAATCAACATAATATATGCTGATTAACATGTATTTAAGAACATCCAAATGGGAAAAGGCGGTGGAAGTGGCGGAGGAAAGCCAGATAAGTCCACCGTAAGCCACGGCAATGAGGCCAGTGGAGCACAGACCATACATGCCTCCGAGCGGCGGTGGACAGCCCTATCCTGCCTCAAGGGACATGACCACCCATTTTCCCTTTGGATTCCTTCTTGCTATGTTATGGGATATAAAGCCAAGGGGAAATGGGAAGCCTTGGGCGATGGAGCCTGCCGTAGAAGATACGGGCAGCCGGAGCGCGAGCGATCGTACAAGACCTCGCTTTTTCTTCTTTGGCTTTTGCTCCACCCGATCCCCCTACCGGGGTACCGGCTTCCGGTATAGGATACGGCTTCTACCATGTTTAGCCTGCGGTATCCTGCCTGACGGCACCATACCTTGGCGGTAAAAAGCAATGTTTTATTAAATAGAGACTTTAAGAGGAGTACACAGGAACTCGACGCCAGGAGAGGTTCTGTGTACGGATAGAGATATTAGAAAGTAGTATATATTTATAGAGTTAATTATATTTAATAAATATACCTATTAACGCGCGCGTAACAAGTAGGTTGAGAAAAACCATCGTTCACGCGCACAGTGCTTTACGGACATCACCTACCCTCCTTAAACAACAAATGGGCGACCTTCACAGGCTACCCATCCATCCGAATAACTTGTTTCGTATTTACGGAACTCGTATATTCGCAGCAAAAATTTTAAAAAAAAAAATTATGGGAACAAAGATATCACTTTTACAGAAAATGAAATCAAATTTCGATAAGATTCTTACCGAAGCATATATCCCAAAAGATATACAAGCAAAAAAAGATGAGCTTGGATGCCTAAGGCTTCCGGCAGGATCACTTGTCTGCCCAGTAGATTACAAACCTGTAACTAATAAGGACGGGAAGAAGGTTACGGCTGTAAAATACTCGAACAAGAAAGATAATATAAGAGGTTCCGGTATGGTTATAGAAAAGAAGTGTAAGCAGGTAACGGCTTATCTTTCTATCATAAATGTCCAGAAGCATGTATTTTTAAGAAATAGGATGAGAGAAGGCTATCGTGATCGTATAGAGGTCAATACCGATGATTTTATAGATATCCTATCCGATGGCATAGCTTATTTCTGCTACAAACATGTTATAGAGAACTGCCATGAGGATATAGACTATCAGCTAAAGACGCTTAAGGCTTACGCCGAGGGCGAGATAAGAATAGCTTTATCTGATATCATGATCTACTCGTATAAGGCTAAGAAGAATGAGTATACGAAAGACATATTCGTAGGCAAGAAAACATCCGTATACAAATGTCTGAATAAGAATTTAAGCTCAGACGAAAGACGGAATATGGCTAACAAAAGCCGGAAACTTGATCGGGTAAGAATCCTTTCCAAGATAATATTCAGAGCCAGAACCAGAAACGTACATCATATATACAAAGTAACTAAAAGAAAGACAGTTAAGTTCAATGTAGCATACCTTCTTAATGAGTTGAATAATAATCTCATAGACATAGGTATGCAAGAGATATCTCAATCCACTATATACAGATATATAAGCATGTTCTTAGACATGTGTAAGAAGAGTATATCCGATTTGTATGAAGAGGTGGTGAAGAACAATGGAGTGGTTAACACGAAAGACAATAACAATGTAACTATAGGGCATATAAGGGCATCATACAAAGGAAGCGTGCTGTATATTCTGATATCTACAGACTACATAATAAACGTGTTTTTAGGTAAAAAATCAGCTGAGATGAGCAAGGCTGGATGACCTGAGTATCAGGTATAAAATTTAATATTTATATATTATTTACATTTATTTCAATTAGTTAATTATAACTATTCGTATCTTTGTACAATAAACTTAAAAAGATGTGGTAAAAGAGGATTTTAGAAATGAAAACGACCTCCTTCGTCATATTATGACGGTGGATAAAAACGTGGAGCAGGGTCGTGCCTTGAAGAAGATTTTCACCACTAGGGAGAATCTGTTCATTACCGGTAGAGCTGGTAGTGGTAAAAGTACGTTCATGAGACGTATCGTAAAGTTCTTGGGTAAGTGCGTTATCGTAGCACCGACTGGAGTAGCGGCGTTGAATGCCGGTGGACAGACCATTCATTCGTTCTTCTCTATAAAGAACGATCCTTACATTCCTTCTATCGAGAGAGGTATGTTGTCGAATAAGGTGGATGTAAGTCCGTTTATGAAGAAGAAGATCAAGAATCTTGATACTATCGTCATTGACGAGATAAGTATGGTAAGACCTGATTTGCTTGATGAGGTGGCTGACATACTTAGACAATGCAGGCGTAGCAAGGAGCCTTTCGGTGGAGTTAGGTTGATTATGTTTGGAGATCTATCACAACTACCTCCTGTGGTGACGGCGGATGATTTTATCGACAAATATTATGAGAGCCGGTTCTTTTTCTCATCAAAGGCATTAAGAGCGTCAGGATTCTCGGTCATTACCTTCGAGAACGTATTCCGTCAAAAAGATCCTCAGCTTCTTTCCGTACTTGAGGATATAAGATGTGGGGTTATTACCGATGAGTCAAGACAGATATTGGATAGTAGGGTCAAGTATCCGGACAATATGGATAATACTATAATTATATGCTCAACTAACAAAGAAGCTTATGAGATAAATAAGACTAATCTTGATAAGATCAATAATAAGGTATTTAAGTTCGATGCTACTGTATTCGGGGAAAAGCCTGTAGCGCCCTGTGAGGATGAGCTTATAGTAAAGGTAGGAGCTAAGGTCATAATAACCAGAAACGGCAACGGGTATGTCAATGGCTCGATGGGTATCATAACCAGCATAGATACTGTTGATGAGACGATATATGTTCATCTAGATAACGATACTGAGGTGGAGATAACCAAAGAGAAGTGGGAGAAGATGAAGTATAAGCAGGTAGATGATTCCCTTGAAGGCATTTCTTGCGGCTATATAATACAATATCCATTGAGGTTAGGATACGCCATAACTGTCCATAAGTCCCAGGGAATGACTTTAGATAATATATTTGTAGACATCAGCAGAGCCTTCGAGATAGGGCAGATATATACCGCTCTTTCAAGATGTAGGTCTATAGACGGGCTTTATCTAAAATCAGTGCCTAAGGAAGATATGGTACTGCTAAGCGATAAGATATCTGACTTTATAGAGAAGGTGGATGAGAATGAAGGTGTTTTGAATCCGGAAAAGATATCTGATATCGGGAAGGATATGATTAAGAAACAACAAGATTTATTTAACTTCGAGGAATTTGGATTATAATGGCTAAGAAAGAACTTTTTTCAGACGTAGATGAATTAGTATCATCTTTAAATAAAGAGCTTGGAGAAGGCTCGATAATGAACTTCTGCGATGATAAGCCTATAATATCCATACCAAGGGAAAGCACTGGTTCGCTGGTGGTAGACAAGGCTCTCGGCGGCGGATGGGCGGTAGGCCGGATTCATGAGCTGGTCGGGATGGAATCTTGTGGCAAGACTATGATGTGTACGTTAAGTATGATCGAGTTCCAGAAAAAACATCCAGATAAGCTAGTAGCTATAATAGACGTGGAGAACGCTTTTGATATTGAGTACGCTAGGAAAATGGGGTTGGATATAAACCGGTTTTTGATCTCCCAGCCAAGCTACGGTGAGCTGGCTATTGACATCACGGCTAAGCTGGTGGAGTCCGGCAGGGTAGGATTTATTGTCGTGGATTCCGTGGCAAATCTAGTCCCGAAGAAGGAGATCGAGGGTGATATGGAGGATAGTAACATGGGATTGCAAGCTCGATTGATGTCAAAGGCTATGAGAGTTCTTACAGGTATCGTTAACAAAAGTGAATGTGTTCTGGTATTCATCAACCAGTATCGTGAGAAGATTGGTGTAATATACGGTGATCCTAAGGTAACAACCGGCGGTAATGCCCTTAAATTCTACGCCTCTATCCGTATGGAGATGTCGAGGAAGAAGGTCATTGTAGGAGAAGACGGGTCTTCTATCGGCCATGAGGTCAGGATAAAGGTGCTTAAGAATAAGACCGCCGTACCGTTCCAGATAGCCGAGACAGCCTTATATTATGGAGTTGGGTTTGACAAGGAACTTGAACTTTTGAAGTTATGTGAGGAAACCGGTATCTTTACCCGTAAAGGATCATGGTACTGGTACGGGGATGTCCGGGTAGGCAATGGAGTGGATAATACGTTAAGTATCATGAGGGATAATCAAGAATTGTGTCAAGAATTAAGAACTAAATTGAATTTGTAATCATGGCAATAGGAGTAAAATTTGTAGACGTAATACCGTCCAGTGTAGAGAACGCTGTCGAGGTTAAGAAAGGGGATGTGAAGAACTATCTGTTCGTAGGTATTCCCATGAGTGAGTTTATTGGAAAGAGATATGAGTATGAGGGATTCATATACATGTGCCTACAGGGTGTCACCGGTGGCACGGAACTTGGCGGAGATATAGCCATAGCCGTATTGAGACCGGTTCGCCCCGCCGTCGGGCAGGCATCTTATCATTTGGTATCGTATACACCTCTTACGTATACGAGATCTGATGTGGCGATATTCCTTCGCAATGGTGATTTTAAGGTTGTTAAACGTGACGATTGTAATCTTATCTGATCATGGGAACATATATATCGATAAAATCAACAGTAAACGCATTCAGGTACGGGATTGATCCTATACCTGAATGGTTTGATAAGATATCCCAAAGAACCAAGGAGCTTGATGTGATGGTTGACGGTCACAAGGTAAAGGCTTTGGATATAATCCTAGAAAATGGCATTCTACGGGCTTTTTACGGTTATTATATAGGTATGTATCCGGATAACTCAATACAGGTGTTTAGACCGGAGGATTTCCATTCATTATATACGTTGAAGTTATGAATATATCAATAGGCATAGATCCTGGTATAGACACCGGAGGATTGTCCATGATCCCGGAGAACGGGGATATTAAGGTAATTATGACTCCAAGGATATCAGTTAAGGGGGATATAGATCTTAGGGCTATATCAAGCTTCTTCCTCGATGCCGCTGACAAGATCCAAGAAAAGGGAGGCGGGACGCTGGCGATCGCCGTCGAGGACGTCCACAGCATCCACAACAGCTCAGCCGCCAGCAACTTCACCTTCGGCGGACGGCGCCGGGAACCAAACGCGCTCTTCGCTATGATGGTGGAGATGATGGAGCGATACCACTCGCATCCGGACGTCAGGTTCATGTTCGAGGAGGTACAGCCAAAAACCTGGCAGAAGGAGCTTCATACGACAGCCGATCGGGTGTATACGGCGGCTAAGCTGGATACGAAAGCTACCTCCATCCGATGCGCCATACGCCTTTTCCCTTTGGTGTCTTTCGTAAAACCATGGTCAGGTAAAGGAGTTCAACCTACCAAAATACAAGATGGAATGTGCGATGCTACGCTTATAGCCGAGTATATTAGACGTAAGTTTAAGTTATTTTAATACTATTAAGCGTTTGTTGTATTTGAATTAATATAATTATGATTACATTTTGCAATGTAATATAAAGGTTGTTCATTATGTTATTTAAGTGCTTGTCGAAATCATTGAATGAGAAGTTAAGTAAATTAGAATTGGTTGTTAAAAATGCCGGATCTAATTCACTCTATAAGAATATTAAGATAGATATCATCAATAGTCTAGCTTATATTACTTCCGTAAACGCCAAGGTATGTGTTATAGAGAAGCTGGAAGTGGAGTCTGATTCTAACTTCTCTTTCTTGGTAGAGGCAAGCTCTTTCATAAGGTTTGTAAAAAAACAGAAGAATGGTGAGATTAAGATCGTGCTTTCCGATAAGAAGGACAGTATTACTATATACTACGCCTCTGGTGAGTATAGCTGTCCGGCCTTTGACGTAAATACTTTCCCTATGGTATATAATATCCCTGATGGAGGTATTAATGTTAAGATGAATGATTATGTATCGGTCCTTAACAAGGCCAGTAATTATACGGAGATCAACGAGCTTTATCCTTGCATAGAGAATGTGGTCATTGATATTGATGATATTAATATTAATATAGTAAGTACTGACAGGAATACTATTTACAGGTATTTTATCCCTAATCAGGATAAGGTAGAGAAGGTATTTATCCCGGTATCAAACGCCTCCTCTTTATTACTTGATAAACATATAAATAAGTCATTAGATACGTTGTCTATCAAAGTAGATGATACTAGGACTTACTTCTCTACCCCTGATATGGATATGTATGAGATTCACTTTGACGGTAATTATCCTAACTGGAGGTTCGTGGACGAGCATTTTGTCAAAACAAGTACCTATGTCTTTGATAAGGATCTACTCGTCCAGGCCCTCCAGAATAATATCAAGGTAAATGAGTTCGATCATTGTAGATTGATATTCACTGAAAAAGGATGCGGTATTATGTCAGAGAACCCTATGTCTGGAAGATCTTGTAAGGAAAGGCTTACGGCTTTATCGCATAACGGTAATGATATTATATGCGATGTGCTATGTGGTAGGCATCTTGGTATAGTTAAAAGCATATCATATAATAGGATAGTTATCGAGCATGACCATAAATCTCATTTTAATAAGATTTATGGGGAAAATAATAAGAATGAGTATTTCTTATCATCATCAATTATTGTTTAATTTTTAAATATATATAATATGGGAGTTCGTGAAAATTCGCTAGGATCTAATAATCACTACTTTAAGATAAGTGGTGGTGGAGTTCTTTATCAATCATCCAAGGAGCCTAAAGAAGGTTATGAGGAACATGTGAATGATAAGACCGGGGCTGTATCTTATTGGAAAGTATTTTGGAATGGTATAGAGGGATATTTATCAGATATTGAGATAAGGGAGGTTGACTATAACGGGGCAAAAACTAAATACGTAGCTATAAAAATAAGCGATGACGAAGGAAACTATATTATAAATGTTCCTTTGATGACTCAAAAAGGAGGTATTAATAATTATGTTAAGTCATTGGTGAGATACTTGCCTAATATTGATTTAAAGCGTAAGGTGGTAATCAATCCAGCTCACGCTAGGAAAGGAGATCAATATGCCCCGGGTAATTTTTTTATCTCATATGCTAGGGAAACTCCTGATGGAAGGGATGAACTTATACAGCAATATTATAAGAATGGTCAGAATGGATGGCCTGACAGAGTTGAGAGTACTGATATAATGGGGAATAAGAAGTTTGATTATACGGCTCAAGATGCTTTTGCCTATCAAGTGCTTAATAAGTATATTCAAAGTATTAAGACAGATGGTGTGAAACCCGTTCAGTCGGCAAGCCAAAACAACGCTGGTGAGGCTACAACGCAAACGCCCCCACTGTCATATCAGCCGCAATCCCAGCCGCAGACGCCTCCTCCATCATACCAGCAGGCTCCGCCTCAGACAGCCCAAGCTCCTTCTTTTGGAGGTCAGCAACAACCTTCTCAATATCCTCCTTTTGGAGACGATAGTGACCTACCTTTTTGATTAACTAATTGAAAATGAATAATTTAATGGAAAGTAATTTTAATATATCTACTAAAGTGAACCGTGTCTCGATGCCTACCCAAAATAAGGTAGATACGGTTATGAAGAACTTAGGGCGTCGACCTTGTGTAGCGTATTCCGAGGAAAAGAATATGTATTATAAGGATGGAGAATGGGTAGCGTCAGATCTTGACGCTACTATCTTACCTCTTAGGGAGATGTTCGAAAAGACATCTGATTTGAAGTTAGGATTGAAGATCGTTTATTTAATAATAAAATTATAGTATGGCTACGATTGAAGATATCAAAAAACTTCTGGAGAGTAAGTCATTTACATCAGCTAGAGATCTTGACGAGTTTGAGGAAAAACCGGATGATAAGCTTGATCAGGTTCACATGAATTGCGATCCAATGGTAGGGATAGTTGAGAAAGATGGTAAAATTTTTCTAAACTCTTTAAAATTCTCTAAGGCATGGAACTCATTGGGAAAGGATATTCCTATCAAGCGAGGTAATGCCTTCCCGTTGGGTCAAGGTGATGTTCTTGATATAGACACAGGCATATCGGCCTCGTTCCCGGATGATACTGTCGGGATGGTTATGATGCTGCCATCGTTCACCAACGATACAGGCCTCACTTTGGTAGGATCACCGTTCGTTTTTTTCAATAACGAGAATATTACGATCAGAGTCACTAATGTCCGTAAGGATATAGCTATAGTAGAGAAAGATAAGCATATAGCTGAGTTAATTATAGTCGGCAAGATAAAGGCCGATATTCGTAGAACTTATAAAAGTAACGAGGATGTTCGGATTGAAGATAGTAAAGAGTAGTTATATAAATACTCTAAAACAGGATCTTGATGAAGCTATTAGCTATTCAAGTAGATTAAAAAGAAATTATGAGGATGCTCGTAGTAAGATAACGGAATTGGAGGAAAAAGAAAGATATCTTAATACGCTTGTGGATTCTCTTGATATGGATATAGAATCAAAGGATTCTCATATCGTTAAGATGGGGAATGAGCTTAGTAAATCAAGAGAGTTATATAATGAGTCGGTGAAAGAGAAAGAGACTCTTAAACGGGCTTATATGGATATCGAGAAGAAACATAAACTATCATCCAAATTACTAAGCGAAGCCAGAAGAAGATACATTGAACTTGAGGATCAGATCAAGATCATGTCCGATCGTATTAAGTATCTGGAGAATCATATTGATCCAGAGGCTTTAGACAACGATGTTTCTGATGAGGTTGTTGTTGATGAGGATAAGATGGATCCTAATTCCGGTCATATTGATATACCTGAAAATAACGCCTCTGAGATTACTGATGCCGATGCCGGCAATGACGTAAATATCGAGAATAAAACTGAAGAGAAGAAGAAATCTAAGAAACGTAAAAAACCTAAAAAGGATGAATAAGATCTTGTTATTATTAATAACTATCCTTACCTTAGCGGTTGTCGGATGCAGTACGTCAAGAACATACTATACGGAATATGATACTACTGATATATCTTATGTAGTGGATTCTATAGTGTCTTCCGGGACCGTGATGGGCCAATGGAAGGAGTGGCGGTTTACGCTGGACGACGGTAGGGTCGATAACTTTGGCTTTACCGCCCTGTACGACGTCAAGGGAAAGGCTAGGGGATCAATACAGGTAAGGCAAAGATCCGATACGTTTAATATCAAGATAATTGATTACCATAAAAAAGATAAGTAATGAAATACGGACTAGGTTACATACCATCGCCAGCGGATGATAGGGACGCTATCATGAATATGCAACATGAGGCTGTTCCTGATGAGTATAAGATCAATAACGTCGATAGCGTGGTAGATCAAGGTTCTTCCCCTATTTGCGCAGCCATAAGTCTAGCTGAGATCCTTAACTGGAGAAAAGCTATAAAGGATATCAAAAGACCAGCTAAGATCTCTCCTTACGATATATATGATCTGAGAGAGGATAAGGATCAGGACGGGATGGTTCTTCGGGACGCTATCAAGGCTATAAAGAAAGTTGGCGTTGACGGAGAGAAGATAAATAGCTACGCTAGGATCATAGATCCGGTATCGGCTAAGGTAGCGTTGATGCTGAATGGTCCTCTGGTTATAGGTCTGTATTGCTATAATTATGGTAATCGATTCTGGCAAGGCCAAGGACAGAACTTGGGAGGTCATGCCGTTATCCTCACCGGCTGGGATAAGGCCGGCTTCGTCCTACAGAACAGTTGGGGGGCGGGATGGGGTAGGTCAGGTATAGAGACATTCCCGTTCGAGGATTGGTGCTATATGCTAGAATGTTGGACAATAGTTTCATAAAGTTACTATATAAACTTCGAGAAATTCCGTTCCACATCCTCTTGTGAAAGACGATGTGGTGTATTTAGGACCCGTAGATCAATTTGTTAGATCATCTGGCTCATAACCAGCAGGTTGTCGGTTCAAGTCCGGCCGGGTCCACAGTTGGATTAATAGAATTTGTCATTAGGTTTAGAGTTTAGATTTATGTAGTGTCCTTGTCCGGGAGGATCAGGACGCTTAAAGGGGAGTTAATTTAACGGATAGAATTTACGATTCCTAATCGTAGCGTGGATAAGGGTTCGATTCCCCCACTCCCCACATGGTGTTTTCTTAAACATATTCCCGCAGGTCGGTAATTAACGATAACCGGTAGACAGCCTACGGGAATTAATAAAATCTTACGTGCTTAAGATCGCTTTCAGTTCTATTTTTCGTGTGTAATCTATAGGAGGGTAGCACGACCCTCCTTTTTATAAATACTATTTGCTATGGACATTAATCATATAAAAACGTATCTACCATCAGGATGGGATGTGGTTGATCTAATAGATCACGGCATAATCGATCTTGATATCATGAATGAAAAGATGATGGGTGAGTATGTGGCTGTGTTGATGATAAAGTCTTATGATAAGATTACTGAATCGCATAACTTAACCACTTTCTCATTCCATGATAAGGATATAAGCGGATTACGGAGATTGGTATCGAACGCTATAATGACGGTTGGGTTAAGGAATAATCCTCTGACAGGAGATGGGAACACGGCAATCAAATAAAGGTATTGAATACACTGAAAGAGGGATATTGGATATCCTTAACAGACAGTTCTTGGTATCGCCTAAATGGGTGATAAATAACCTGTATGTATATAACTGGGAGTCCGATTATCTGGCTATAACCAGATCTATGTACGCTTATGAGGCTGAGGTAAAGATCTCGTTGGCTGACTATAACAAGGATTTCGAGAAACAGGAAAAGCACCAAGTAATGCAAGGCTGGTTCGAGGTCCGGAAGCAAGCCCTATACGAGACCGGGGACTGGGCCAGGTACGGCCGGCCCAACTACTTCTACTACTGCGTACCGGATGGGTTGGTTGATCCTAAGGACATACCTCCGTACGCCGGGCTTGCTTATGTTTGTGGCAGGAATTTGAGAAAGGTCAAGGACGCCCCTATCCTGCACCGTGATAAATTTGATCCGGAAGCCTATAAGATGGCTGACAAATTCTACTATAATTGGTGGAATGAGAGACGTAAGGCTAGACAGATAGAGGGGAAGGATATGAAAGACGAGTTCAGGAAAAGCATGAAAAAGGTGAGGGAGAAGATAACCGTCGATGCCAAGATAAAGGCGATGGAGGCGTTCTGGAGCGTCTGCGATTATGCCTACTGGCCGTACGGGGGAAGAGGGGTGCCCGGAATGAGACCCGACTGTTCCGCTTGTGGTGAGGAATGTAAATTACAATGCCCGAAGGGGAAAGAATTTAAAAATAAAATACGATGAGCAAGATTAAAGATGTATTGGCAAGAGCCATTTCATTAGCCTCAGAACAACCTATGAGCTATAAAGAGGCAGTTGAGTTACTTGATGGTATAGATACGTGTAAGGTCAAGATATGGCTAGAAGAGGGGGCTAAGCTACCTGAATACGCTCATAAACAGGATGCTTGTATGGATTTGTTCGTTAAGGATATAGAACTTGATAATGGAAGAATCATATATCATACTGGTGTACATGTAGCACTACCTGAAGATTATGAGATGGAAATCCGTCCACGTAGTGGTTTTACTAATAGCGAGCTAATTATGCAAAACGCCCCTGCTACTATTGATGAAGGATATAGCGGGGAGATTATAATAGTTCACAGAAAAATGGATAGACATAGTCCTTATTATTGTAATGTCGGTGGTAAAGTAGCGCAACTTCTTATTCGTAGAAGGGAACGTATCGTATGGGAAGAAGTGAAGTCATTAGAAGATCTTGGAAAGTCTGATAGAGGGGATAATGGATTTGGAAGTACAGATAAGATAAATAACGAATGATATGGAAAACAAAAATACATCATCCACTACTAATGAAGGCTTGAAAGAAATTGACAAACAAACAAATCCTGTTATGTATGGATGGAGATGTCCGATATGTGGAAGAGTGTATTCTCCTTATGTATCTATGTGCGCTTATTGCGGCAATAATAATATGAATCATATTACATGTAAAATTACTGGATAATTAACATGAGTGGAAGAGTTAAGATAAAGTCCAAGGATAAGGATAAGAAACCTAAGATCGATGTATTTAAGATAATAGAAAACAGGTTTAAGAACATGAACGAGCTTCGAGACCTGATCGACATGGATCCAAAGAAAGGGCTGGTCAGGATCCGGGACGGGGCCGGCTTTAGGGAGGTGGAGCGGGGAGGATGCCTGCATCGGAACTACCTTAACCTGTTGGAGGAGGAGCTGGGAGCTAAACTATCAATAGATCTGATAGATAAATATATTAAAAGAAAATAATTTAAATAATTATGGGTAAGTATAAAAATAAATTATTATCAATAGAAGCTGTAAGATGGAATGGCCTTAATGTTGACGAGGTCAAGAATTTGGTTGATGATATATCTAAAATAAGTATCATTGAAATAGGCAAAGCAAGATACTTTAATCTATACTGTTTCCCTGTATGCTATGTGAGATTAAACGAACAATTTTATACCGAAGTAAGTATTGGAGATTATATTGTCAAGGATGAAACTGGTAATATTTATACGTGTAAAGAAGATCTGTTTAATAAAATATATGAGAGGGTTGATGATCCATCCGAGGATGATATGGGTAACGTATCCGACGGATATCATACCTTTGACGAACTATATAGGTATCGTATGCTTTATAACGCAGCTTTCTTTAATGAGCTTGCTAAGAAAGGCGATATAAAGGTCTGTAAATCTCATAGGCATTATGATGGTGAGGAATGTTTCGGCGGAGGGTGGTTTATCGTAATGGCAGAACTGCCAACTGGACAGATATCCAATCATTATGAGAACCGGCATTGGGAGTTGTTTAATATCCCTGAACTTGATACGGCATGGGAATGGGATGGACATACGCCTAATGAGGCCGCTGATAGAATAGAATCATATTTGAAGTCAAATTGATTAATATCTGCCCTAGGAATTACTTAGGGCAGGTTCGTTTTATATACCGAAGTGTCTACCACGATCTGGCTGTCCATATCCTCAATCAACTCAATGATCTCATCCCCTTATATCGTAAGAAAGCAAGATCGGGATTATGGTTAACATAAAAGATAGTAGTATCCCGAATCCTATTATGACAAGGATATCATTATACCCTATATCTAATATCGGCATGACAAACATCAACCCTGACGTGAATATCATTACAAACAACGTGGATATCTCATTTATCATATCCCTCTCCATTACGTCTTTAATCATATCTCCTCGACTTTAGTATGGTTTATTATCCTACTGATATGACGGATACTTAATCCCGTCCTGTCCTTTATTCTGCCATACACGTAGTTCCTAGACACGACAGTGGCCAAATCACCTAGCTCATTAAGTATCTCGTCATACATCTTATGTATCTCGTTGTTGCAGATAACCGTACTATCCCTTACATTTATCTTCTCGATATCGTCATCGCAGAAGAAGATCTTGATTTTATGCAGTGTGTCTCTAAACATGATTGTAGTTTTGTTCCAAAGATATGAATTTTTGATATCCGGTCAAAGACAATACATGGAGAAGCCAAAAAGAACGAGGGGGGCGGTGGTAGGGCGGGGGAGGCCCGGAAGGACGAGGTCTCCCCCCTTCCCTTGGGATTACACTATCCTTACCGTTACTCGATAGTTACCATGAGAACTTTTCCCATAGGCATAAGATTCACATCCCGAACAAAGATCAGTTACTATACAATTATCGTTTAATACATAATCACCATCCCAACTTACATAACTTTCATCTAAAACCTGAGTCTGTAATTCAGATCTGTAAGTGAAATTAATGATCTTCCCAGGATCTTCTATCACCGTTACAGGAACAAAATTAGTTATCCTATTCCCGTATATCACCTTATTAGCCAACTCGCAATGCATACCCGAATTATATTGATACGTAAGGGTTCCCTCTATAATACCTCCACTTATGCCCAAAATAACATTGTACTCATTTTTCGGATTTAGATATGATATCTGGCCACTTATGCTTATAGTTTTTATCTTCTTATCGCGATATATATCAAGATAAGATCCGTTAAAACCATGTTGATATGGCTTCCCATCAATATATATATCTACAACGCCAAGACACATATTCTTGTTTATATTAACACGGTAGTGGATCTTACCGGAAGAAGAAGTCCTGCGCCTAAACATACCCCCTCCTTATCTGAGGGTTAAAATACCCCCCCCACGAAGTTATCTGTAATATATTGATACATGATTAAATAATTTAAGCTACGTACAAATATAATAAATTATATTAGATGGGGGAGGGAAGATACCAAGGAAGGTGGGCTGGCGTCATACCCGCCGGGAAGGCTATAAGGGATGGGAGCCAGCCCCGTTCTATTGGGTCAGTAGGGTGTATGATCACTCGATGTCACGTACAAATCGATTGGAAGGATGAGGGATATTCGGGGAGGATGATATGCGGGACGGACCACCTCCCCGAAATCGGCCCGGCCGGGCTGCCGTTTTTGGTCCCACCCCCCCCGCCTACAAAGGCTGGGAGATAGGAACGGCAAACGATCAACGAGCCGAAAAAGGAATGCTTATTTTGTATTTAACTTGTTGATTATCAATCATATAAATCAATATTTTAATATACGTTTACATTTGATTAGATTTATTACATATAATCGTCGAATTTTTATTGCAAAATATTTGTTTGAAAATAAAACATATATTATATTTGCAATGTGAGATAACAATATTAACAAACAAGGCGTGCTAGGTGCCTATATAAGTCCCTAGGGCAAGGGCAAATCTAATGACAAATAAAGATATTAACAAAGTACAAAATGAAGTTAAGAAAGCTAATGAAAAAACATTAACAGGCGCCGTCAAAGCTTGGTGCCAGTTGTTTAAATCTGGTAAAGAAATTAACGATATTTTGAAAGAAAATGATATAAAAGTAGATAAGGCTGTAGTGCCTACTCTGGTTGCTTTAGCAAGGGATAAGGAGGTAGTAATACAACTTTGCAAAGAAATACTCCCACGAGTAAATAATACGTTTTGCGCATACAGGGAAGTAGAGCGTGAATACTATGATAAAAACGAGCAGGATAAAAACAAAAAGCTCAAAATGAACGAAATAGAGGATATAGCAATACTAGGATCGTATCATAAACGCTTTGGATATAATGAGCCTGTAGAGTATGATTTTGGTATATATTACGAAACGTTTAACGGAGCAGGCAAACGTATCATAAAGTGTGCTGTACCTATCAAACGGTATACGTTTAGTCTCATTGCGAAATGCGTTACATACTACTTAACACATCCAAAAAACGAAAGGTAGCAAATAATTAGCCCCTATATCATTTGTATATAGGGGCGTTATGGTAGCACACCTATGCGTTCTCGTCGCGCTACTGATTTAGACTAAATAGGTAAGGATATTTAACATTTTGGTATAGACATATTGCTGGTTGTTAGGGTCTCGAGAGCCAGCAATAGATAGGCCGCCGCTTAGCAATGTGGTTTAGGTACTATCCTAGTCCAGGGTAGTACTATTATCTTTAGGTTTATATCAATCAGGTAAGCACACTAGGTCAACCTAGTAGGCCGTGTAAAAACACGGGGTATATTGGTGTATATACGCATGTATAGGGCGTATGTCCATGTGTAGCGAGAGCAGCACGTATGGAGTGCATCACGGGGTTATAACCGTACCAATATATCAATGCAATAACATATAGGGTTGCTTAAATACCTGTATGTTATATGTATTAATTAAAATAACAACCCTTACAAGGGTATTTTGTGCGGTTAAATTGACGGACGAAATACGCCTTGTCGGTACGTATCACGGGTGACGTATGTACGTATTTGGCTTCGTTCGTTCGGGGCAAAGGGACAATCCAACGGAGACGGGCGGGCGTGGTGTGCTCTGCTGTCCGTATCGATAACGGCGGCTTTGTGCCTTCATAGCCGTGCCGTATTCTTATTGGTGTAATTAAATGAATATATTATGTACAAAAAGAAATTTGATAATTTGAATAGGAAACTATCTATTCAAAAAGAAAAGGCTTTAGAAGCTATAAGAAAGTCTCAAATTGAGTTTTATATTGAGCTTACCAAAGAACTATACAAGTCTAATAAATTAGATTGCAGTAGGGGATCTGATAAATGTAGGCGGAAACGTGTTAGTTACATGGCGAACAAATTGCGACAATAGATCGTTTGTTTTTATTTGATTTTAAAGTTTGTGCCCTTTCGTACTATAGTGATATAGGACGGAAGGGCTTTTTTGTGCCTAATTTTACAAAATGATAGCATAACCATATGTTTTGCTTGCACATAAAAGTGTTAAGTCGGTAAATTTTAAGCCTTAATTATAAATGTGTAAGTAAAATACTTTATTATGTATCATTTTGTATATATCTATATCCATACGGGCGGGTGAATTGTACCCTTATGCATGGATTTGCGCTTGAATCGATCCTAAAAGGTATATAATAGGCGGTACTTATTGTATATTTTTTATCTATATCTAGGCTTGTCTTCCCTTAGAGGTAGCTCTAGGGGTTGATATATATTATTTTATTGATACTCAATTAATTGTATTATTTGCATTCAATTTTAAAATCGTGGTTACTTATTGTATATTTTTATGGGTGTATTTATATATTTCGTACTCACCTTGTTTTGTGGGTATATGGCGTTTGAGTTGGGGCGGTACGTTATAGCTACGGGCGACGCTCTGCCTATAATCATAGTTTCTTTATTGGTTTTATTATCAATACATTGTATTAGGCAAGTATATAAGGCAATCAAGAACAAAGACCTCGATATCCTAGACTGAATCAACGTTCCACGTGGAACAAAGTATCGGAAGGTCTTGGGTTTTCGTGGGAATTTCGAGGGAGATTTGGGATTTGCGTGATGGGACACCTCCAAACAAGGGAAAACCTTTCGAGCAAGGGAAAACCTTTCGAGCAAGGGAAAACCTTTCGAGCAAGGAAAACACCTTTCCAAACAAGGGAAACACCTTTCCAGACAAGAAAAAACACCTCCAAACAAGGGAGACACCTTTCGAGCAAGGAAAACGCCTTTCAAGCAAGGGGTATCTTCCGATCAGATGTAAAAGTTTGCAAGTGGTAGGAGTTTCTCGTCAAGGCAAGGCAGTTGTGAGTGATGGTGGGTATGGTGTTATTGGTGGTGGATATTGTTTATTAGTATGGGGTGATGCGGAGGAAACCAAGGGAAAACGGGGGCGGCGATGGCGTGGGGTTGGCCCCGCTGGTCGTCCGTATCTGTTCCCCTTTGGCGGTAGTATAATATTAAAATCTGATATTGATATGACAAGAGAAGAAGCGAGAAACGTATTTGGCGGTAGTATAGTAAATGAGTTGCTGTCGCTGGGGGCTGAGCCTACCAACGTGGTAAGGCAAGACGGGTTGATAGAATGGAAAAGTGATGGATATATAGAGGTAGGAGGCGTACAGGTATGGGCCTACTATTACTTTGAGGATGGCGAGGACGTTGATAGATGTGATTGGGCGGATCATATGGAGATAGAGATAGAGGAATGTTGGATTTAAAATCGGTTGATATGAGATTCATGTATTTAACGGAGCTTAGAGGAAAGGATATATACGTAGGCGACAAGAAGTGCAAGAGAGTAAAAATATATGTAGGCAGGCCGTTGAGGGATACGCCTAAAACCTATAAACGAATAGGCGGATTTGTAGCAAAAGAACTATCCAACGCTTATAACAGCGGTTGTGTTTCCATCTATGAGGCAAAGGATAAAACGCTCAGATATTCGGTTTATCGAGACGGTTGTTTCTATCCTTATTACGGGAAATTAGAGGTGGCAGAATAACACCAAGGGGAACGGGCGGCGGTGTCACGGCGTGGTAGGCTGCGGGTGTCGGCTGCCGTTCTTTCCTTTGGCGTGGTAATATAAAATACTAATAACATGGACGAGATTATAAAATTACAAGATGAGATACTGTCTTATCTTCGTAATAATATTACAAAGGACGAGGCGTATTATATCCTTACGACTGATAAGGATATGATAGAGGTTCTTATATCAGATAAGAAGGACGGAAGCAAACGTATCAAGATCCTTGATATGGAATATACTATCGAGAAGGATGATATGTTATTGCTATTCGATACTGATGGGGTAATAGACGAATGTCTTTTGGTTGCCAGCTATATAGGGGTAAATATGTATTTTCGCAGGCAAGATGTCAACGCTATTTTGTATAACATCAATAGAGAGAAAGTTATGAAATATCCTTACATAGCTATTCAGTTAGATAATATACAGACTATAGAAAAGCGTAGGGTTGTTTTTGAGATCACCGGGCATAGGATGGATGATAACAAAGAGAGAATAGATTTTATGTTTATTTATTTTATGGCAAGATTATGCGTATAAGAAGAACTGTAAAGGAAAGGGATATTATGAAGGTATGGGTATTCGGGTGCGATCGAAAACTTATAAAATAGGCGGCGGATTCCGGGTTTAGAAACATGTCGGAGGTATTATCTTACGCTAATTGTATGGCAGGAGATAAGCCTGTAGATCATATTAGGGTCTCGAATGAGAATCGTGGCTGGTGTGGATCGTATACTATATATTGTAGGGAGATAGATTAGTTTGATCGTGAACAACAAAGGAGGTGCGTATGAATAATGTTATAACAAACGCCAATGGCGTGAAGGTAAAAGTAAGGGTGTATGATATTGGCGATGGGGAGATAGATAGATACACGATAATATGTGTAAGTGATAAGGGTAAAGATAGTAGTGGGTTGGTATATTATCCTGTGTTTGCATGCAGCGAAAATCCATTTCATCCACAAGGAATAGGAATATATGTTGGTGATTATTATCCATATAGGAGACATTCATACGATTTCGGTAAAAGAGTTAAGGATCTAGCATCCTTACCAGAAGAGGTGATTAAGTACATAAAAATAATAACGACATGAACGAAATAGTTTACAACAATTACGATTTAGTGGCTTTTGAACAAGATGGAGAAGTGGTAGTGGCCGTAACATTTTACAGATATTACAAGAAGAAAGCTAAGGGCGAGGTTAATTATAGATGGAGAACCAGATGCCCGGAGTTGGTGGATAAGATTGTAAGACACCGTACCAAGGTGTTTACCGGCCAGCTTATTCAGTTAGCGAAGGCGTATGGGGAGAAAAGGGTCATTAAATATCAAAAAACAGGAGGAAGAGGCATGTTAAGATACGACATATTTAATATGTGTAATGATATGAACATTAGATTTTAGTTTGTTAATATTGTGACCATGACCTTGGCGGGGTGGAAGGACATATCATAATCGTACGTGTGCGGATATGATCCGGGGTCAGTTCCCGGCACCTTGGCATAACTTAAATGTAAGTAGTATGGAAGATAATATTTTAAAAAGAGCGGCAGCGGAATTAAAAGAAGCCGGTTGCAGGGTTTTCGCATGGCAGGATGATACTTATAATAGAGGTTGGAGTAAGGGTGATTATATAATGTTGTATTACGCCTTCCCTGATTCACCCAACATCGGGTATCTGAGTCATGGAGAATATGGAATGAGTGTAGCATATAGTAGAGCCTATATACCGAGCCGTGGAAGTGGATCGGGATGTGGTATCAAGGAGGAAGCTACGTTCGACCTTGCGACGGCATTAGACGTAATGAACGGGCCGTTACCTAGGTGGTGTAGGTCTTATGGGGTTTATCCAAAGCAGTACGATAATATTGACAAATGGTATAATAGCGATAATCATAACAAAAAATTATTTAAGGAGATTTGATATGGAGGTAAAAGATTGGGAAAATTTGGTTTTGAATACAGAAGTAGGATCACATTGTTTTGTTACGCTGATTGACGATAAGGACATCAGTAGAGGTTATGCGCAAATCAGACGTGCGGAGCATTTCGGGTATAACATCTGTTTTACAAGGTTATACGGGAATAAGTTCTATTTCGAAAAGATAGAGGAAGGACGTACGCAACAATATATCAATAGGAGGAAATAAAATGGTAATAGAGTTTGATTTCGAGATATACAAAAACGGAGATTACGATAAGGTATATCTACGTAACGGAAAAGAGGCAAGAGTATTATGTGATAATGGGAAGGGTAATAGTCCTATGGTCGTGATGATTGAGGATGATAAAGCGGATGATTATATTATTCTTCGTTATAACGAAACTGGCAGGAGGAATATCAATGGTCAATCGGGTCTCGATCTTATGTTATCGGTAAAAGAACGGGAGCCAGAATTATGAGTTGTTGTTATATCTTACATGGATAACAAGGATAAGAGACAAAAGATGGTCTTGCCTAATTTTTTCTCAAGGAATATAGGAGGAAATATATATCTTCAAGGAAGCTCTAAATCGAATGTATCATATTATGTTGGTAGGTTAGAAGAAGATGGGTGCTTCGATGAGCTATGCGAGAAGATAAGGGTAAAGAGAGATCGTATTTATAACATGGAAATAATATCACTATCAGATGACGAGGAGACAGTTTAATCAGTTGATAAATGAGCTAGACGGCAAAAGCCCGTTTATCGTATTACATAGGGATGCCGTTGCGCCTAAATACGTGGGCGTGGAGGTGTCGAAGGATGGGATGGTATACAGATATGCGATAATAGGGATAAACGATGAGTATAAGGCTAAAAAAGCCCTTATTTCGAAAATATTAGGCATAGCTAGTTACCTAAATGGCAATAAGCCCTTAAAAAAGGGTTAATTAGATGTATTTATGACCTGCGGCATCATATACGATATAATGCCATAAATGACGTTGTATAGAGGATATGTATGATAATATGATAGATAACGCATTCGTGTCTTGATATCATAATATTATGCCATTATATCCTCTTTTTGTATAAAAAAGATAACAAATGATACAAACATCTTGAATATGGATGAAATTAAGATAGGAGCTGAAATTGTATTTAATATAACCGGCAACCATAATATAGGATATGCCAAAGGGGAAAAGTATATCGGGACGGTGTTAAGCAAGGATCACCGATCACGTCTTTATGTACGGACAATAGGAATGCCTAGGGCTTGTATTGATGAGCGGGATGTAGAGTGGGTTATTGATCCAGATGGGGATTTTGATATGGATGAGGCGATCCCGAATCCTGTGGCAAGGGAGTTGTATAAGTTGATGGGTAAATATGTTTATACGCTCGGCTGGTCTCACGAAAGTATCAATGGATATATCGTGTATGAGTGCATGATGATGGATAGGAATTTAAGATACAATGTTATGCATCGATTACATGATCATGGATTCGAGATACGGCATATTGATAGCTATTCTTGGTGGATGACCAATGAGAGGTTAATGTCCGAGGTAACATACACGGAGGGGGATATTCATATAATTGTTCATGAGTGTATGGAAGATTATGTGGATAATGTGAAATTCGGGGAGGAGTTTTATAAAAACAAGGGAACGTGATAAGATACTTACTTGTGATGGCGATGATAATATTGACACCACCAAAAGGGAACGGAGGCATGCCCCTCGCCCCGAAGCCGGCAGTGGTCGAGGCACGGGTATGGGATAAGCTGGCGGCCGCCCTATCTTTCGTGGAGTCAAGGGATGACGATCGGGCGTACAACGCCACTTCAGGGGCGTTAGGGAGGTGGCAGATGAAAAAGGTGTATGTAGATGAGGTTAATAGGATATTGTGTCTTAAACGGGAGAAAAAGCGGTATAGATACGATGATAGGACAAATCCTGTCAAGGCTAGGGAGATGTTCGAGATATATCAATCTCATCATAATCCGAATAAGAATATAGATCGGGCTATAAGATTGCATAGGGGATTGCATTCTCCTATGTATGTTAAAGAGGTTAAGCGTAAATTGAGAG
>ERZ1673696.32-NODE-32-length-150851-cov-16.204289_pt1 | contig 150851 bp, 136 predicted proteins | sample MGYA00580226_ERZ1673696 | MGnify/ENA primary metagenome ERZ1673696 (study PRJEB41218, sample SAMN15661743) | gut metagenome | host: Homo sapiens | place: Canada: London | collected 2015-08-20/2019-03-30 | study: EMG produced TPA metagenomics assembly of... | reverse complement strand
GCTCTGGGCGCTGCCGAGTATGCCCGTCAGAAGGGTCTTGCCAAGAAGTAAGCCATACCATAGAAAACCGAAGCGGCCGCTGATCACTCAGCGGCCGCTTTTGTCTATGCAGGGCATAGACAAAAGCAAACGATTCCATTCGAGGCGGGCGTCCTTATTCCCAGTAGCCGGAGATACCGTCCGGCGCGTGCGCCTTGCTTTTGGGCACGGCGTCAGGTGTTGGCGTATGCCCGGCGCCGCTGTGCTCGCGCTTTCCGGCGCGGTGGTCGTGCCCGGTCTGTACCGGTGCGCTCTTGCGCCCGCCGTTTTTGTGATCGTTCATATTGTCCTCCTTGTCAGTGGATGCCGCATACGGCAAGGATCAGCCCGTAGACCACGCTTGCGCCGATGCCGTAGACGATCACCGGCCCTGCGATCGTGAAGATCTTCACTGCCGTGCCCGTGACGAGCCCCTCGGTCTTGAATTCCAGCGCCGGTGATACGACGGCGTTGGCAAACCCCGTGATCGGCACCAGCGACCCCGCTCCGGCAAAGCGCGCCAGATCGTCGTAAACGCCCAGCCCCGTCAGCAGCGCACCGAGAAACACCAGCGTGATCGAGCACCAGGCCGACGCCGTTTCCACCGCTGCGCCGCAGGCTGTGTACAGGTCAGTCAGTGCCTGCCCAAGCGTGCAGATCACGCCACCGACCAGCCCCGCGCGCAGCAGATCGCCCCAGATGGGCGAGCGCGGCGAGAGCGAGTCGACAAAGGCCGCATATTCGTCGCTGCTCATGCGCATTGTCCTCATCTCCTGCGCACAGTATGACCGCACACGCGAAAACTATGCGCTATGAAAAAACAACGCGGCCGCCGGATTTTCCCGGCGGCCGTGTTTTCAATCGGTTATTCGATCGGTTGTTTATTTTAAATGTGTGATCCCTTCCAGCGCCAGCAGGCGGCGCTTTGTCTCCAGCCCGCCGGCATAGCCCGTAAGCGAGCCGTCCGCGCCGATGACGCGGTGGCAGGGGATGAGGATCGGCAGCGGGTTGCGGTGGTTTGCCATGCCGACGGCGCGCGCTGCCCGCGGGCTGCCGATGGCGGCGGCGATCGCACCATAGCTGCGCGTCTCGCCGTAGGGAATCGTGCGCAGCGCCGTCCACACGCGCAGCTCGAACGCCGTGCCGCGCGGATCAAGCGGCAGGTCAAACGTGCGCCGCGTGCGCGCAAAGTATTCGTGCAGCTGCGCCTCGGCCGCGTCAAGCAGCGCCGAAGCGTCCCGCGCGCCCTGCGCGCCGAAGCGGACGGCCGTGACAGCGTCCGCCGACGCGGTGAGCGTCAGTGCGCCGATGGGCGTCTCGATCGTGCGCGTGCTCACGCCTCGATCACCAGATTTTCCACGCCGGACTTTTCAAACTCATCCATGTATTCGTCCATGCGCGCGTTGAGCTCGGTCAGATCGGCGGGCTCGCCGTCGAGACAGCCGAGATCGCGCCGCGCGAGCTCCTCGGCCAGAATGTCGAAAAACACGGCGTCCTCATAGTCGGCGATGGCCTCGTGGATGCCGCCGTTTTCGTAAGCCTGCGAGGGGAAGATATGCCCCTGCCAGCGGGAGATGAGCGCGCTCATGCCGTTTCTGGCGCACAGCGCAAAGAGCTTCTCCTGCAAAATATCATAGTCCTCAAACCGGTCTTTCTCGCGCGTGGAGTTGAGGATCCAGTTGCCGATATAGACGAGATCCAGCAGCCGCCGGAACTCCTTGTCGGTGAGTTCAATGTTCATCTGGTCATCCCTCCCGACGGGAGCAGCGCCCCCGAAAAAATGGCTGGCATCCGCAGCGGACGGCGGCGGATGCGCTTGTGCTACCATTATAGCAAACGGTGACGGGAAATTCTACACCATTTTTCTGTTGCGAAGTTGGACAAAACAGTATATAGTAATAGAATCGCACAATTATGCAAAGGAGGCGGCGTATGCAGGTCGTTATCACGATCGAGGGCTCTCAGGCGGATGTTCTGGAGCAGGAGCCGGACGAACAGGTGCAGTTTTCGACCGACGGGGAGTATAGCTGCGTCGACGGCTGCGGTATGCTCACCTATCCCGAGAGCGAGCTGACCGGCATGGCCGGTACGCTCACCACCATCACCTTTACGCCGTCAAACGCCGTGCTCAAGCGCACCGGCACCGTCACGAGCCGGATGGTCTTTGCCCCCGGCACGCGCAACACGTTTTTGTACCAGACGCCGTACGGCACGAGCACGGTCGGACTGGAGACGCAGCGCTACCGCTCCACGCTCGATGAGCGAGGCGGCGTGCTGGAGCTGCTGTACGTTGTGGATTTTGACCATGCCTGCGCCAACCGCAACCGGCTTAGGATCACCGTCAGAGAACAATAAAGATTATAGAATAGAGGGTAACTGATTATGGCCAATCGAATCGAACAGGCACGCGCCGCTGTGGATGCGTGCATCCGGGAAGCATATCTGCGTGCCGTCGCCGCGGGCGAACTGCCCGAGGGCGCGGAGATCCGCGGCGGCGTTGAGCAGCCGAAGGACACCGCCAACGGCGACTTTGCCGCAAACCATGCCATGGCATCGGCCAAGACCATGCACATGGCGCCGCGCAAGATCGCCGAGGCGCTCATCGCGCACATGGAGCTCGGCGGCTCATGGTTTTCCGGCGTTGAGGCGGCAGGCCCGGGCTTTTTGAACTTCCGCCTGTCCGACAAGTGGTATCAGGACGTGCTGTCCGCCGTCGAGAGCTCCGGCGCGGACTACGGCCGCGTGGACGACGGTCACGGGGAGAAGGTCATGGTGGAGTTCGTGTCCGCCAACCCAACCGGCCCCATGACGATCGGCAACGCGCGCGGCGGCGTGCTCGGCGACGCGCTCGCGTCCGTGCTCGAGCGCGCGGGCTACAATGTCTGGCGTGAGTTCTATGTCAATGACGCCGGCAATCAGGTCGACCTGTTCGGCAAGTCCATCGAGGCGCGCTACCTCCAGCTCATCGAGGGTGAGGATGCGGTCGAATTCCCGGACAACGGCTACCACGGCGACGACATCAAGGCGCTCGCCAAGCTCATCTACGAGCGTGACGGCGACAAGTACCTCACCGTGCCGAGCGCCGAGCGCTGCGCGGCGTTCGTGGCCTTCGGTCTGCCGTACAACATCGCGCGCATGCAGCGCGACCTTGAGCGCTACCGCATCCACTTTGACCAGTGGTTCCTCGAGAGCAGCCTGCATAGCTCCGGCTACGTGGCCGAGACCGTGCAGCTGCTCACGGATGCCGGCCTGACGTATGAAAAGGACGGCGCGCTCTGGCTGCGCAACACCGACCTCGGCGCCGATAAGGACGAGGTCCTGCGCCGCTCGAACGGCTTTTATACCTACTACGCGGTCGACATCGCCTATCACCGCAACAAGTTCATCGAGCGCGGCTTTGACCGCGTCATCGATGTCTGGGGCGCTGACCATCACGGCCACGCCATCCGCTTTGCCGCGACCATGCGCGCGCCCGCGCTCGGCCTTGAGGGACGCAAGCTCGATTTCCTCATCATGCAGATGGTGCGCCTCATGCGCGGCGACGAGATCGTCAAGGTCTCCAAGCGCACGGGCAAGGCGCTCTCGCTCGCCGACCTCATGGACGAGATCGGCGTGGACGCCTGCCGCTTCTTCTTCAACGCCAAGCCGGACACGCACCTCGAGTTCGACCTCGACCTCGCCGTGCGGCAGGACAGCGAAAACCCCGTCTACTACGTCCAGTATGCGCACGCGCGCATCTGCACGCTGCTGGCTGCCATGGCGGAGAGCGGCTGCACCGTGCCCTCCGCTGCGGATGTCGACGCAGCGCTGCTCTCGACGCCGCAGGAGCGCGAGCTCATCAAACAGCTCGCCATGCTCCCGGAAGAGATCCACCTCGCTGCGCGCGATTACGATCCCAGCCGCATCAACCGCTATGTGACGGAGCTGGCCGCGCGTTTCCACCGCTTCTACAATGTCTGCCGCATCAAGGACGCAGAGCCCCTCGTGCGCGACGCCCGCCTGAAGCTGGCCGACGCGACGCGCTGCGTGCTCGAGATCGGTCTGGGCATCATCGGCGTGACCGCACCGGAAAAAATGTGATTCGTACAAACACAAGCTGCCCTCTCCCGCGTATGCGGGGGAGGGCAGCTTGTTCGTATCGGCCCGAAAACGGCAACAACGTGCCGCCGGAGAGTGGCGACACGTTGCTGTCGAGAGAGCAAAAATAAGAAGAGAAAAGAAAAGAAATCGGAAGAACGTTGAGTTAATTTATTAACTAACGTGATTATTTTATAACACATTCCGTCGGCGTTGTAAAGCAAAAAGTGCGAATTTTTGCAAAATAGGCGTTTTGTCAAGAAAATATCAACCTTGCCGTCTGCTTTTGTGCACTTTGTCGTCCGCCTATGTACCCCAGAGACAGCGCACCAGCGCCGCGGCCGTGACAAAGCCGGTCACGTCGGCGACGATGGCGGCGGGGATCGCCCAGCGGCTGTGCCGGATGCCGCATGCGCCGAAATAGACCGCCAGCACGTAGAACGTCGTCTCGGTGGAACCGAGCATGACGGCGGCGGTGCGCCCGATGCGGGAATCTGCGCCGTAGGTCTGGATGATGTCGCTTGCGGCGGCCAGCGCACCGCTGCCGCTGATCGGCCGCACGAGCAGCAGCATCGCCGTCTCGGGCGGGATGCCGAGCCGCGCCAGTATGGGCGCGCACAGCCGCGTGAGCGCCTCGAGCGCGCCGGATGCGCGCAGCATGCTCACGGCGGTCAGCAGCGCTACAAGCGCAGGGAAGATGCGCATGATGGTTTTCAGTCCGTCGCGCGCGCCGTCAGTCAGCGCAGAGAACACATCCGTCCCGGTCAGCACGCCGCAGAGTCCGACTCCGGCCAGCAGCAGCGGCACGGTCAGCGTCAGCAGTCCACTCACGGCCATATGCGCGCGAGCCCCTTTCCGGCCAGCAGCCCCGCCGTGACCGAGCAGAGTGAGCTCACCCATACGGCGGGCAGAATGTCGAACGGCACGGCAGCGCCCGCTGCCTCACGCACGGCGGCGATCGTGACCGGCAGCAGCTGGATCGAGGCCGTGTTGAGTACCACAAGCAGGCACAGCTCGTCGCTGGCGGTGTCGCCGCGCAGCTCGCGCGCCATTGCCTGGGCCGCGCGCACACCGGCCGGTGTTGCCGCATTGCCGAGCCCGAGCAGATTCGCGCTCACGTTCATGCTCAGCGCATCGAGCGCCTGCACATCGCGCGCGGCGTGCGGGAACAGCCGCCGCAGCACAGGCCGCAGCAGCCGCGACAGCCCGCCTGCGATGCCGCAGCGCCGCATGAGCTCCATCACGCCCGACCACAGGCAGATCATACCGCCCACCGTCAGGCAAAAATCCACAGCCTGCTGCACGCCCTGCGCCGCCGCTGCGCCGAGCTGCGCACCGCGTCCGGACGCCGCGCCGAAGGCCAGCGCGACGCATATCATGCTGACCCATATCCTGGACAGTGCCATCTTGGTCGCTCCTTTCTATCAAAAAATTTAAGTTTTCGGTGATTATTCACAAAAAATAATTATGCGCAAGGGAACCAAAATATGCAAATGGTAGAAAAGCGTAAATTAGCTGTGAACGTTTGTCGAATCCGTTGACATTTTGACAACCTTTGGTATAATGCAGTTGTTGAAATGAATGATTTTTGAGTCATCCTTTCCCTTATCCCATACGTATTGGAGGACACATTTATGAAATCTACTGGTATTGTTAGAAAAGTAGACGAGCTCGGCCGCATCGTGCTTCCCATTGAGCTGAGAAGAACGCTCGGCATCGAGGAGAAGGACCGCATCGAGATCTTCGTGGATGGTGAGTCCATCATCCTGCGCAAGTATCAGCCGGCCTGCATCTTCTGCGACAACGCGAAGGACATCATCAACTACAAGGGCAAGAACATCTGCCCCGACTGCATCCGCGCCATGAATGAAAAGCTCTGAGCGGAGCTGAAAAAAGTCCCCTGACCGCTGGTCAGGGGACTTTTTTGCGCCAAAAATCAAAATATTATTTTGATAGAAGATCCTGCCATCTACGCTCAGGCGTTGAGCGCCATCTGGTACAGCTCGTTTTTGCCGAAGCCGGTGTCGGCGGCGGCGAGCTTGCACGCCTCCTTGAGCGCGCGGCCCTCGCTGCGGTAGCGCGCCACGATCTCAAGCGCCTGCTCGGCCGTGACCTCGGGCTCGGAGCGCTCGGGCGCGCCGCGCAGCACGAGCACGAATTCGCCCTTCGGCGCGTTTTCGGTGAAGTGCGCCACGGCGCCGTCGAGCGTCGTGCGCAGCGTCTGCTCGTGCAGCTTTGTCAGCTCGCGCGCAAGCGTGATCTCCCGCTCGCCGCCGAACGTGTCGCGCAGGTCGTTGAGTGTGCGCAGCAGCTTGTGCGGCGCTTCGTAGAAGAGCATGGTGCGCGTCTCGCCCTGCAGCCGCTGCAGGTGCTCGCGGCGGGTTTTGCCGCTCACGGCGAGAAAGCCCTCGAAGCAAAACTGCTGCGTCGGCAAGCCGGACACGGCCAGCGCGGCGATGGCGGCGCACGGGCCGGGGATGACCTGCACGTCGATGCCCTGCTCGGCGCACTGGCGCACGATGTCCTCGCCGGGGTCGGAGATGGCGGGCATGCCGGCGTCGGTCACGAGCGCGCACGTCTCGCCCGCGAGCAGCCGCGCGACGATCTTCTCACCGCTGGCGTACTTGTTGTGCTCGTAGTAGCTCACGCACGGCTTTTTGATCTCAAAGTGGTTGAGCAGCTTTGCGGTCACGCGCGTGTCCTCGGCGGCGATGAAGTCGACGCTGCGCAGCGTCTCCAGCGCGCGCACGGACAGGTCGCCGAGGTTGCCGATCGGCGTGCCGACCAGATACAGTGTTCCGCTCATGGTTGCGTCCTCCTGTGATAAATTCTGCGGATCTCGTCTGAGTCCGCGCCGTCGGGCGTGCACAGCGCCAGCGGCGGCGAAACGGTGAGCCCCGGCTTTCCGCCGCGGCGCGCCTCGACCAGTACGAGGTTGGGCGCGGCGTCGGCCTTGTATGCCACGGTGCGCAGGCGCTTGGGCTCGAGCCCTGCGGCCGTGAGCGTGCACAGCAGCTCGCTGAGCCGCTCTGGCCGGTGTACGAGCGCGGCCGCGCCGCCCCAGCGCGTGAGATAGGCCATGGCGGTGCAGATGTCCTGCATGGTGCAGGTGCGCTCGTCGCGCGCGTGCGCCCGCATCGGGTCGGGCGAGGTGTAGCCGCTGCCGGCGGCGAAATACGGCGGGTTTGCAACGACGAGGTCAAAGCTCCCGGCGGGGAGCAGCGTGCGGTGCGCGCGCAGGTCGGCGCAGAGGATCTGCGCCCGGTCGCTCAGACCGTTTGCTCTGATGTTGTCGCGCGCGAGCTGTGCCGCGTCCGGCTGCAGCTCGATGCCGACGGCGGTCGCCTGCTCCAGCGCGCGCAGCAGCAGCACTGTCAGCACGCCCGCGCCGCAGCCGAGGTCGGCAATGCGCCGTGCGCGGCGCTGCGCCGCAAAATCGGCCAGCAGCACGCTGTCCGTGCCGAGGGCAAACCCCGCGCCGGAGCGCACAAAGCGCGGTCCGCCGGGCCACAGATCGTCAAATTCCGGTTGGGTCATGGCGCACGCTCCTTCCGTTTCCGTCATATAGACAGAGGCGATATGCAGCTTGCATATCGCCTCATTCGTTTGCGGTGTTCTCCGAGCGGAACTTAGTCGACGGAGATCGCACCCACCGGGCAGTTGGCAGCGCAGGTGCCGCACTCCATGCAGCTGTCCGCGTTGATGACGTACTTGCCATTGCCCTCGGAAATCGCCTCAGCCGGGCAGTTCGCAGCACAGGTGCCGCACATGACGCAATCGTCGCCAATAACAAAAGCCATTGTCGTTACCTCCTATGTTTTTCACCGGGTATCGCTACCTCTGGTATGAGAGCCATTGTAGCACAAAAATCTGAAAAATCAACCGCGTTTTTCGAAATTCGAAAATGTGTGCTGATTAAAACCCGGGAAGACGTGGAAATAATACAAATCAGTTTCCCGGATTCGGCACATTCCTTGCGCCGGCCGGAGGATAATAGAGGCGTATGACCGGCGAAGGAGGCAAACGATCTATGCGCGGCAGTGAAAGGTTTACACAGCGGGCATCCACGGCGATCCGCAAGGCACACGATGCGGCGGCGGGAATGGGGCACAGTTATGTGGGCACGGAGCATATCCTGCTCGGAATCATCCGGGAGGGGGAGGGGCTCGGTGCGCGCATTCTGGCGGACAACGCGCTTACCGATTCCGTGCTCACGCGCATGGTCACGGAGACGGTCGGGCGCGGCGTGCCCGGAACGCCCGAGCAGGGACTCAGCCCCCGCGCGCGGCACGTCATCGAGCTGGCCGCCGAGGATTCCAACCGCCTCGGTCACTGCTATGTCGGTACGGAGCATCTGCTCATGGGCATCCTCCGCGAGGCGGACAGCGCCGGTGCGCGCATCCTTGTGGCGGCGGGCGGCGACCTCAACAAGATCTATACGGACATCATGGACGTCTTCGGCCGCCCGGAGTATAAGCCCCGGCCGCAGCCGGGCGCGCCGCGCGCACAGCCGCGCCGCGCTGCCGAGACGAAAACGCTCGACCAGTACGGTCGCGACCTCACGGAGCTTGCCGCAGCCGGACGTATGGATCCGGTCATCGGCCGCGACCGCGAGATCGAGCGCGCCATCCAGATCCTCTCGCGCCGCAGCAAGAATAACCCCGTGCTCATCGGCGAGCCCGGCGTCGGCAAGACGGCAGTGGCCGAGGGGCTCGCGCAGCGCATCGCCGACGGCAGTGTGCCCGAGGACCTGAAGTGCAAGCGCATTGTGAGCGTGGATCTGACGGCCATGCTTGCAGGCACAAAGTACCGCGGCGATTTTGAGGAGCGCGTCAAATGCGTCCTGCAGGAGGTGCAGCGCTCAGGCAGCGTCATCCTCTTCATCGACGAGCTGCACACGATCGTCGGTGCGGGCTCTGCCGAGGGCGCGATCGACGCGGCGAACATCCTCAAGCCCGCACTTGGGCGCGGCGAGCTGCAGATCATCGGCGCGACGACGCTTGAGGAGTACCGCAAGTATATTGAAAAGGACGCGGCGCTCGAGCGGCGCTTTCAGCCCGTGCGTATTGCAGAGCCAACGCCCGAGCAGAGCCTGCAGATCCTGCGCGGCTTGCGCGCGCGGCTCGAGGCGCACCACCGCCTGAAGATCACGGACGAGGCGCTCGACAAAGCGGTCGCACTCTCGGTGCGCTATATCGGCGACCGCTGGCTGCCGGACAAAGCCATTGACCTCGTCGACGAGGCGGCCTCGCGTGTGCGGATGCAGGCGCTGGTGCAGCCCGAGCGGGTGCACGCGCTCGAGACGCAGCTCGCCGCCGCAGCGGCGGAGATGGAACGCGCCGTGCGTGCGCAGGACTTTGCGCGTGCGGCCGCCCTGCGGGAGCGTGAACAGAAGCTGCGTGCGGAGCTGCGCATGCAGCGCAGCCGCTGGGAGCAGGCCAATTCCGGCTCTGTGCGCGCCGTGACGGGCGAGGACGTGGCCGAGATCGTCTCGCTCTGGACGGGCATCCCGGTCGCGGGCATCACGTCGAGCGAGAGCCAGCAGCTGCTGCAGATGGAGGCGTCGCTGCGCCGCCGCGTCGTCGGGCAGGAGGAGGCGGTGTGCGCGGTCTCGAACGCCATCCGCCGCAGCCGCGTCGGGCTTGGCGATCCGAACCGGCCGATCGGCAGCTTTCTCTTCCTCGGACCGACCGGCGTCGGCAAGACGGAGCTTTGCCGCGCGCTTGCCGAGGCGCTCTTCGGCGACGAGCAGGCGCTCATCCGCGTGGATATGTCGGAGTATATGGAGCGGCACAGCGTGTCGCGGCTCATCGGCTCGCCGCCGGGGTATGTCGGACACGAGGAGGGCGGCCAGCTCACGGAGAAGGTGCGGCGCAAGCCCTATGCCGTCGTGCTCTTCGACGAGATCGAAAAGGCGCACGAGGACGTCTTCAATCTCCTGCTGCAGGTGATGGAGGACGGGCAGCTCACGGACTCGCTCGGGCGCAAGGTGAACTTCCGCAACGCGGTCGTGGTCATGACCTCGAACGTCGGGGCGAAGGCCATCACCGACAGCCGCCGCAGTCTCGGCTTTGCCCAGCAGACGGGCGCGGACGCGGGGCGCACGGATGCCGAGATCCGCAGCATGGTCATGTCCGATCTGAAAAAGACGTTCCGGCCGGAATTTCTCAACCGCGTCGACGAGATCATCGTCTTTCACAAGCTCACGCGCGCCGATACCCGCCGGATCGCGCAAAAGCTCCTCGGCACGGTCAACCGGCGCATGGAGCGCGCGGGCGTGGAGCTGCGCGTGCCGGATGCGGCGCTCGATGCGCTCTCGGCGACGGGCTACGACCCCGTGTACGGGGCGCGGCCGCTGCGCCGGGCGATCCAGAGCACGATCGCCGATCAGGCGGCGGGGATGCTGCTCGACGGCTCGCTCCGGCGCGGTGATGTGGTCACGGCGCAGGTGCGGGAAGGAAAAATTGTTTTGACGAAAACGTGCGAACGTGGTATGATAACGCCCTGAATGTAATCTAGACGGAGGCGTACCCCAATATGGCACAGAATATGCAGACGGAAAACAAGGCGGTCTATCTCGACCCGTTTCGTTATAATGAATTCGAGGGCTTCAATTCCCACAACCACATCGTCGTCACCGAGGTCGGCGACGGCACCAGCGTCGTCGAGGTCAAGCTCGTGCAGGAGAGTCTCAACCCGCTCGGTATGGCGCACGGCGGGCTGATCTTCACGCTCTGCGACGTGGCGACCGGTGTCGCCGCGCGCACCGGCGGGCGCATCACCGTGACGCTCGACAGCAACATCCACTTCCTGCGCCGCGCCAAGGACACGGAAAAGCTCGTGGCGCGCGGCCGTGTGGTCAAGGCAGGCCGCACGACCGGCCTTGTCACGGCGGAGGTGTTCGACGATACGGACAAGCTCATCGCGACCGCAGACATGACAGTTTACTATGTGGACGAGAACACATACACGGACCCCGCGGTGCAAAAGTGAGCATAAAATAAGAAAAAGAGACGTCTCCGGACGTCTCTTTTTCACGCTTCGTTCAGCCCCCGGCGCGGATGAGCGCCGTGCCGGGGTAGTAGTGCGCGAGGATGTCGGCATAGCCGCTGCCCTGCACTGCCATGACGTTCGCGCCGTACTGGCTCATGCCGACGCCGTGACCGCTGCCCGTGACGGTGAAGGTGAACGCTCCGCTGCCGTACGTGACGGTAAACGCCGCCGAGCGCAGGGAAAAGAGCGCGCGCACCTGCGCACCTGTGAGTGTCTCCGAGCCGACGGGGATGCTTGCCACGCGGCCGCTGTCATCGAGCACCGGCGCGCCGAACCATGTGCTCGGATCGTCGCCGAGCACACAGTCCGGATAACGGTCCAGCACGGCATCCTGCACGGCGTCGGCTGCGATCTCGGCCGTGGAGACGTAGTTCGGCACGTCCTGCGCCGTCTCCGGGGAGGACACGCTCACAAGATACGGCGCATCACCGCCCCAGAGTGCGGCGCTGCACTCGGTCGACCCGGCGGACGCGGCGTGAAACACCGCACGGATGAGCTGCCCGTCGTAGACGAGATACTGCCCGTCCGTGTCGGCAACGGCCTGCCGGATGCGCGCCATGTTGTGCGCATAATCCTTGCCCCACTGCGCGCGCAGCGCCGCATCGTCCTTGTGCGCGCAGCAGCAGGTGTACCGGTCGCAGATGCCGGCCTCCGGATGGTTTGCGCCGCCGCCGCGCACGCGCCGGAGAATGTAGGTGCGCGCGGCGACGGCCTGTGCCCGCAGCGCCTCGGGCGCGAAGGAGGCGGGCATCTCGGCGGCTACCACGCCGGGCAGCCAGTCGGCCATGGTCGTTTCGATGAGCGCATCACCGCACAGTGCCGTGATGGGCGTTGCGCCGTCGGGCGCGACGTTGTCCGACACCGGTACGGACGGAGCGGGCGGTGAGGCCTCCTCTCCGGCCGGGGCGAGCGTGACCGCAAGCCACGGGATCAGCAGCGACAGCGCCACGAGCAGCAGCGACAGCAGAAAAACCCTGCGCATCCGCACCGCCTCCTTTCTGCCGCGCGGGGCGTTTTGTGCCTTGACGCAGCGGGGAAATCAGTATAAAATAGCTCTGTTAAATATGTATTGGGACAGGTAGTTTGTTATGCGCAAAAATGCTTGGGTGATCTGCTGCTGTACAGCTGTGCTGTCGGCATTCGGGATCTTTTTTCGCTGGCTGCAGGATCAGGCCTGCTTTGAGGCCGAGACCGGCCTTGCCGTACACGGAAGCATCTGGCCGTACGTCGTCGCGCTGATGATCGCCGTTGCCGCGGCGGTGCTGGCCGTCGTGTGCTTCCGGGTAAAGAATCAGCCGCACACCAGCTTTCCGGACTCGCTTCCCGCGGCGTTCGCGGCGTCAAAGCGTGCGCGCGCGGTCGGCGGTGTTCTGCTCGGTGCGATGCTCGCGCTCGGCGGCCTTTGGCTGCTGCTGAGCAGCGGCGCGCTCTCCGAGCCCGGCCTGCAGCGTGTGCTTGCCGTGCTCGCGGTCGTGACGGGTGTGGTGTTCGCGCGCCAGATGCTCGCCCCCGGTGAACGGGAGAATGACGCCGGCGCGCTCGTGTGTGCGTCCATGCCGATGGTGCTGCTCGTGTTCTGGCTGATCGTGAGCTACAAGGTCAACATCATCAACCCCACCATCTCTGCCTACGCGGTCGAGATCCTGGCGCTGTGCGCCGCGCTGATCGCGTTTTATGAGCTTGCGGGCTTTGCCTATGGCCGCCCGAAAGCCGTCAAGAGCATTTTTTGGAGCCAGTTTGCGGCGTTCCTGTGCATCACCGCCCTGCCGGATGACCGCGCCGGCGCGCAGCAGCTTATGCTGGTCGCCGTTGCGGGCATGCTGCTGTTTCAGTCTTACCTGACCGCGTCCAACATCCGCCCGGCTGTATCCGGGCCGGCCGGCGGCGCGCAATAAGCTGTGAAAAAAGCCTGCACGGTATATGCCATGCGGGCCTTTTCATATACGGATACCGGCCGTTACCGGGGAGGAGAACATTTATGAACAACATCTTAGCCCAGCTCAACAGCGCACCTATGTACGCGATCTGCGGCGGCATCATCGCATTCGTCGCGGCGGTGTGCGTCGTGTTCCTTGTGCGCTCGTACCGCGCGGGTCTGGCCATCGGCATGGACCCCGCACGCATGAAGCGCGCCATCACGTCGAGCGCCACATTCTCGGTCCTGCCGAGCGTCGGCATCCTGCTCGGCGTCATCGCCCTGTCCGGCAGCCTCGGCACGCCGTGGCCGTGGCTGCGCCTGTCCGTCATCGGCGCGCTGCATTATGAGACGCAGGTCGCGCAGGCTGCCGCCGAGCAGGTCGGCATGCACGCGCTGTCTGCTGCCGAGATGACGCCGCAGGCCTTCACGACGATCGCCCTGCTGATGAGCTTCTGCATCATCTGGGGCATGCTCCTGTCCATCTTCTTCAACAAGCGCTACCTCAGGCGCCTCGGCAACGACGGGGCGAAATCCGCCTCCGGCGTCGGCTTCGGCGACAGCGCCATGACGGCCATGTTCATCGGCCTCGTCTGCGCGTACATTGGCAGCTACATCGGTGCGTTCGTGTCCGGCGAGGGGCTGTTCACCTGCGTCGGTGACTGGACGCCGCTGGTGGTCGTGGCCGTGTCGGCGGCGGCGATGGCGCTGTTTGTGTATCTGGCCGAGAAGAAGAATATGGCATGGCTCGAGAGCTTTTCCATCGCCGGCAGTATGCTCATTGGCATGGCGGCGGCCGTGCTCGTGCGCCTGTAAGGAGGGGATATCATGAACGAAACCGAACGCAAAGTTTATCTGGAACAGTTTAACCGCCGCACGCACGTGCTCGGCCGCGCCGTATGCGTGATCACGCTGGTGCTGCTTGTCGGTGCGCCGTTTCTCATCGGCACATTCCTCGGTGCGATGCCCGACATGGGCGCCGTCGGCAAGGGCTTTTTGTCCGTCGGCATCGTGTGGGCGGTCTCAAGCGTGGCGGAGTTTCTCATCTACACACCCATGCTCGGCGCGGGCGGCGGCTACCTTGCCTTCATCACCGGCAACCTCATCAACATGAAGATCCCGTGCGCGGTCAACGCGCGCGACATCGCCGGCACCAAGACCGGTACTGCGGAAAACGAGATCATCTCGACGCTCTCGATCGCAACGAGCTCGCTCGTGACCATCCTTGTACTCGCGCTCGGCGTGGCGCTGCTCGTGCCGCTGCAGCCCGTGCTGCAGAGCCCCGTGCTCCAGCCGGCGTTTGCAAACGTCGTTCCCGCGCTCTTCGGCGCGATGGCGTACCAGTACTTCCGCAAGAACATCCGCGTTGCCATTGCACCGCTGGTCATGATGAGCGTGCTGTTCATGCTCGTCCCGTCGCTGACGGGCTCGACCAGCTTCATGATCGTTCCGAGCGGCGCACTGGCCATCGGCATCGCCTACGCACTCTACCGCAAACAGAATCAGGAGGACAAAGCGTAATGAAATTTCACCCCGGTTATCTCGCGCTCGCACCGCTGGCCCCGCTGGGAGCGGCGGTGGCGCACGCCGTGCTCATGCCGAAGAAAAAATCCGCCTATCAGCCGCAGCCGGATGCAGACCGCGCCATGGCTTACGCTGAAAAGCTCGCCGCCATGATCCGCTGCGACACCACGTCGTATGCCAACGTCTACGAGCCGGAGCGCTTCGAGCGCTTCCACGCGCAGCTTGCGCAGCTGTTCCCGCTCGTGCACGAAAAGCTCGAGCGCACGGTCATCGACGGCAACCTGCTCTTCTGCTGGAAGGGCAAGGCGCATGACCGCCCGATCGTGCTCATGAGCCATCAGGACGTCGTGCCCGCCGAGGGCACGTGGTCGCACGCGCCGTTTTCCGGCGACATTGCCGACGGCAAGGTCTGGGGACGCGGGGCGTCGGACACCAAGGCCTCGCTTATGGCGTTTTTCCAGGCGGTCGAGGAGCTGCTTGCCGCCGGGTATGAACCCGCCAACGACGTCTATCTCTCCTCGTCCTGCACGGAGGAGTGGGCGGGCGACGGCGCGCCGAAGCTCGTCGCCGAGCTCAAGCGCCGCGGTGTGCGCCCGTTTCTCGTCTGTGACGAGGGCGGCGGCATCATCACCGAGCCGATCGGCGGCATCCCCGGCAACTTTGCCATGGTGGGCGTGTTTGAAAAGGGCAAGGCGGACGTGAAATTCACCGCCCGCAGCAACGGCGGCCACGCCAGTGCGCCGATGGCGAACAGCCCCATCGCGCGCCTGTCCGCGTTCGTGACGGACGTGGAAAAGCACGATCCGTTCCGCAGAAAGTTTCTGCCGGAGGTCTCGGCCATGTTCGCGCGCCTTGCGCCCTATGCGCCGTTCGGCCTGCGGCTCGTGATGGGCAACCTCTGGCTGTTCCAGCCGCTGATGAAGATCGTGCTGCCGCGTGTGTCGGCGCAGGCAGGCGCGATGCTGCACACGACGATCGCCTTCACGATGCAGTCCGGTGCCAATGCGTATAACGTCCTGCCGCAGGAGGCAACGCTGGGTGCGAACATGCGCTTCATCCCGCATCAGGGTGAGCAGGAGAGCCTTGCCATCATCCGCCGCCTTGCCGAAAAGCATGGGCTGGAGATGGAGGTCATCCACGCCAATGACTACTCCGAGACCGTGGACATCCACGGCGAAGCCTTCCGTCAGGTGGAGCAGGTCATCGGCGAGACGTTCCCGGGCCTGCCCGTGAGCCCCTATGTCATGACCGGCGCGACCGATGCGCAGTTCTATCAGGAGATCTGCGGCAACTGCCTGCGCTTTGCGCCCGTGATCTACGGCCCGGAGCAGATGAAGGGCATGCACGGCATCAACGAGAACATCGAATATAACTGCCTGCCCGGCGCGGTCGATTTCTACAAGAACCTGATCCGCGCGCAGGAGCGATAAAACCGAACACAAAAAGCAAACCGCCCCGGTGAAAACCGGGGCGGTTTGCTCAGCTTGTCATAGAACCTCGTAGAGTTTGCGCCCGCAGGCGCAAAGAAGGTCCAATCATTTTCTTCGGCGACATGTGCGGCGAAGAAAATACTTCTCGGCCTGCAAACGTGCGAGCCGTCCGCCTCCGGCGGACAGCGAGTGCGCTGCAGTCAGGCCGCAAATCCCTTTGTCAAAAAGTAATACTTTTTGACAGACTCAGCAAACCGCCCCGGTGAAAACCGGGGCGGTTTGCTGTAGTGCATGGTTTATTCAAACGAAATCATGTAGTAATAGACCGGCTGGCCGCCGTCGACTACGTTCACGTCCGACATCGGCAGACGCCCGCCGATCAGCTCGGCTGCGTGCTGCGCGGCATCGGCCTTCACGTCCTCACCGTAGTAGATGGAGACGATTTCGGGGTCGAGATCCGTGGCGGCATCGGCGATCGTAAGCAGCACCTTGTCCAGATCCGCGTTGCTGCCGAGCAGCGCACCGTCCATCAGCGCCAGATATTCGCCCTTGTGGATATCGTGCCCGTCGAAATCGGAGTCGCGCGCGGCGTAGGTGACCTGCGCGGTGTGTACGCTCTCGATCGCGGCGCTCATCTCGGCCTCGATCACGTCCTCGGCGCTTGCCGGGTCGAACGAGAGCATCGCGGTGATGCCCTGCGGCACGGTCTTGGTCGGAATGACGATGACCTTCTTGTCCGACAGCGGGATGCACTGCTGGGCGGCCATGATGATGTTCTTGTTGTTCGGCAGCACGAACACGACCTCCGCCGGGGTCTTGTTGACCTCAGTGAGGATGTCCTCCGTGGAGGGGTTCATGGTCTGGCCGCCGGTGACGACGCGGTCGACGCCCAGCTCGCGGAAGAGGTCCGCCATGCCTTCGCCGGCGGACACGGCCACGACGCCGAACTGCTTTTCGGGCGCGGCGACGGCGGGCTCGCTCTCAGCCTCGGCCTCGGGTGCGGCGGGGGCGTCGCTGCCGGAGAGCGCGGTGTGCTGGTTGCGCATATTTTCGATCTTCACGGTCTGGAGCGGGCCGTAGGTCAGCGCCTCGGTCAGCACCTCGCCGGGCACGTTCGTGTGCACGTGCACCTTGATGATCTCGTCGTCATCGACCACGACGACGCAGTCACCGAGGTTGTTGAGGAACGAGCGCAGCAGCTCGGGGCTCTTGCTGTTTTCACGCGCCACGATAAACTCCGTGCAGTAGCCGAACGTGATCTCTCCGGTGTCGAACTCGGAGAAGTCCGCGCCCTCTTTCGGTGCGGCGGCAGCCGGAGCGGCCGCGGTCACGGGGGCGGCGGTGCGGCCCTGCAGGTAGCCGAGCATGGCGTCCATGACGAGCACGAAGCCCTCGCCGCCGGCATCGACCACGCCTGCACGGCGCAGCACGGGGTTGATGTTCTGCGTATCGGCCAGCGCCTCGCGCGCGGCGGCGAGCAGCGCCTCGAGCATGGCCTCAAAGTCCGTGCTCTCCTTGGCAAACTCCACGGCGGCCTGCGCACCCAGACGGCTGACGGTGAGGATCGTGCCCTCGGCCGGCTTCATGACGGCTTTGTAGGCAGCGTCCACACCGGCGGAGACGGCGGCGGCAAATTCGGCGGCGTTTGCGTTCTCGCGGCCCTTGAGGGACTTGGCGATCCCGCGGAACAGCAGCGACAGGATGACGCCGGAGTTGCCGCGCGCACCGCGCAGCAGGGCGCTGGCGGCGCAGTCGGCCACGGCGCCGACGGTGTCGGTCTGCTTGCGGCCGAGCTCGATGGCGGCGGAGTTCATCGTCAGGCTCATGTTCGTGCCGGTGTCACCGTCCGGAACAGGAAAGACGTTGAGCTCGTTGATGCGTTGTTTGTTTTCTTCCAGTGCCGCATTCGCGCACAGGAGCATCTCCCGAAGCGCTGCGGCATCAATAATTTCTCTCAAATCTGTACACCTCCGACGGGGGAAATGAAAATGGCCCGGAAGCGTGGCTCCCGGGAGGGGAAGCGATGCGAAATGTCCCTGCTCAATCGAGGAACATGGAATCCACGAACACGTCCACACGCGCAACGGGCACGCCGGTGGCCTGGTTGACCTTATAGCTGACCTCGTTGATGATGCTGTGGGCGAGCGCGGAAATGTTCACGCCGTGATCGACTGCGATGTGCAGCTCGAGCGAGATGCTCCCGTCGTCGGCGAACGTGGCGTTGACGCCCTTGGACATGGATTCTCTGCGCAGAAGCTGGAACGGACCGCTGTCCTTGCTGCGGCCGACCATGCCCTTCACGCCGAAGCAACTGGTCGCGGCGTCGCCTGCAAGGTTTGTGAATACTTCGTTGGTGATGCTGATGGTGCCATTCGATTGTTCGATTTTGACCATGTAGACAGCCCCTTTCTTAACAGCAGTGATATATTATATAACAATGGGTGAGAAATCACAAGCGAAAAAACAGCGAAAAAAGTAGGCATTTTCCGTGAAAATGCCGGTTTTTCCTCAGAAACTTGCATGTTTTCAATAATAACGTTTCGAAATATGAAATACGAATTAAAAAACTATTATTTACGTTTTTTTGCAACTGTGTTATCATATTGACGCGAATGGGTTGATAGGTACCCATTGCACAAATATAGGCTAACGCATAAGAGAAATAGGAGATGAAGTTTATGGCAAGAAAGCTCGTTACGATGGACGGCAACAATGCTGCCGCCCACGTGTCCTACGCCTTTACGGAAGTGGCTGCCATTTACCCGATCACCCCGTCGAGCCCGATGGCCGACCTGGTCGATCAGTGGTCCGCCGCCGGCCGTAAGAACATCTTCGGCACGAAGGTCCGTGTGCAGGAAATGCAGGCAGAGTCCGGCGCAGCCGGCGCTGTCCACGGTTCGCTGAATGCCGGCGCCCTGACGACGACGTATACCGCCTCTCAGGGCCTGCTGCTCATGATCCCGAACATGTACAAGATGGCAGGTGAGCTGCTCCCGGCCGTCTTCCACGTGACGGCGCGCGCACTCGCTTCGCACACCCTGTCCATCTTCGGTGACCAGTCCGACGTTATGGCCTGCCGCCAGACCGGCTTCGCCATGCTCGCCGAGGGCAACGTGCAGGAAGTCATGGATCTGTCCCCCGTGGCGCATCTGGCCGCCATCAAGGGCCGTGTTCCGTTCCTGAACTTCTTTGACGGCTTCCGTACCTCGCACGAGATCCAGAAGATCGCCGTCTGGGATTATGATGATCTGGCTGATATGGTGGACATGGATGCGGTCAATGCCTTCCGTCAGCGCGGTCTGAACCCGCAGCATCCGCAGATGCGCGGCAGCCATGAAAACGGCGACATCTTCTTCCAGAACCGTGAGGCGTCCAACAAGTACTACGACGCTGTGCCGGACCTGGTCGAGGAGTACATGGCGAAGATCAATGCCAAGATCGGCACCAACTACCAGCTGTTCAACTACTACGGCGCCCCGGATGCTGACCGTGTCATCATCTCCATGGGCTCCATCTGCGACGTGGCCGAGGAGGTCATCGACTACCTCAACGCCCACGGCGAAAAGGTCGGCCTCGTGAAGGTCCGCCTGTACCGCCCGTTCCGTGCAGACAAGCTCATCGCGGCCATCCCGGCGACCTGCAAGAAGATCGCCGTGCTCGACCGCACGAAGGAGCCCGGCGCACAGGGCGAGCCCCTGTACCTCGACGTCGTCACCGCGCTGGCCAACGCCGGCCGCAACGACATCGTCGTCACCGGCGGCCGCTACGGCCTCGGCTCCAAGGACACCCCGCCGGCCTCCGTGTTCGCGGTCTACGAGGAACTCAAGAGCGAGAACCCGAAGCGTCAGTTCACCATCGGCATCGTTGACGACGTGACCAACCTCTCCCTGCCGGAGACGGACGCGCCCGACACCTCCGCCGAGGGCACCATCGCCTGCAAGTTCTGGGGTCTCGGCGGCGACGGCACTGTCGGCGCCAACAAGAACTCCATCAAGATCATCGGCGACCACACCGATAAGTTCGTGCAGGCCTACTTCCAGTACGACTCCAAGAAGACCGGCGGCGTGACCATCAGCCACCTGCGCTTCGGCGATCACGAGATCAAGAGCCCGTACTATATCAATAAGGCCGACTTCGTCGCCTGCCACAACCCGAGCTACATCACCAAGGGCTTCAAGATGGTTCAGGACGTCAAGCCCGGCGGCGTGTTCATGATTAACTGCGAGTGGACACCCGAGGAGCTCAGCCACCATCTGGACGCCTCCGCCAAGCGCTACATTGCCAAGAACAACATCCAGCTCTACACGATCAACGCCATTGACCTGGCCATCCAGATCGGCATGGGCAAGCGCAACAACACCATCCTGCAGTCTGCGTTCTTCTCTCTGGCGAAGATCATGCCGGAGGAGGACGCCATCCGCTACATGAAGGAGAAGGCCAAGGCCTCCTACATGAAGAAGGGCGAGGACGTGGTCGAGATGAACTACAAGGCCATCGACCTCGGCGCGACCGCGTATGTGAAGATCGACGTTCCGGCCGACTGGGCCAACGCCGTGGATGAAGCGCCCGCCAAGGAGCTGACCGGCCGTCCGGCCACCGTCAAGATGGTGCGCGACATTCTCACCCCGGTCGACAAGATGGACGGCGACAGCCTGCCTGTCTCCGCGTTCGTCGACCATGCCGACGGCACGTTCGAGCTCGGCGCCTCCGCGTATGAGAAGCGCGGTGTGGCCGTCTCCGTGCCCGAGTGGGACAGCGCCAAGTGCATCCAGTGCAACCAGTGCGCCTATGTCTGCCCGCATGCGACCATCCGTCCGTTTGCGCTCACTGCCGACGAGCTGGCCGCCGCGCCCGCTCAGACCAAGGCGGTCGACTTCAAGGTCGGCGCCGGCAAGGGCGTTTACAAGTTCTCCATGGCCATCTCTCCGCTCGACTGCATGGGCTGCGGCGTCTGCACGCACGTCTGCCCGGTCGGCGCGCTGACGATGCAGCCGCTGGAGGGCCAGGAAGTGCAGCAGCCCGTGTTCGACTACATGGTCTCCGCTGTTGCCGAGAAGAAGGAGCTTCAGGACTTCACCGTCAAGGGAAGCCAGTTCCGTCAGCCCATGCTTGAGTTCTCCGGCTCCTGCGCCGGCTGCGCCGAGACGAGCTATGCCCGCCTGATCACGCAGCTGTTCGGCGATCACATGATGATCTCCAACGCGACCGGCTGCTCGTCCATCTGGGGCGGCCCGGCTGCCACCAGCCCGTACACCGTCAACAAGGAAGGCAAGGGTCCCGCCTGGGCCAACTCCCTGTTCGAGGATAACGCGGAGCACGGCCTCGGCATGTACCTCGGCCAGAAGAAGATCCGCGACGATCTCGCGGAGGACATCCGCTACATCGCCGAAAACGGCAAGGATCCCGACAAGGTCGCGGCTGCCAAGAAGTACCTCGAGACCTACAACGACGGCGAGGCCAACCAGACCGCCACGGCGGAGTTCCTCGCTGTGATGGAGGCCAAGCCCGCCTGTGACTGCGAGCGCTACCAGCGCATCATGGCCGGCAAGGACTTCCTCAACAAGAAGAGCTGCTGGATCTTCGGCGGCGACGGCTGGGCCTACGACATCGGCTTCGGCGGCCTGGACCATGTCCTGGCGCAGGACGAGGACGTGAACGTGTTCGTCTTCAACACCGAGGTCTACTCCAACACCGGCGGACAGGCGTCCAAGGCCTCCAACATCGGTCAGGTCGCGCAGTTCGCGGCTGCCGGTAAGGAGCTCAAGAGCAAGAGCCTTGCCGAGATCGCCATGAGCTACGGCTACATCTACGTGGCGCAGGTCGCCATGGGTGCAAACCCGGCGCAGACCATCAAGGCCATCAAGGAAGCGGAAGCTTATCCCGGCCCGTCCCTGATCATCGGCTACGCTCCCTGCGAGATGCACAGCATCAAGAAGGGCGGCATGACCAACTGCCAGGGCGAGATGAAGCGCGCGGTCGACTGCGGCTACTGGAATCTGTTCCGCTACGATCCGTCCGCCGAGAAGCCCTTCGCGCTCGACAGCAAGGAGCCGGCCGACGGCTACCGTGACTTCCTCATGAACGAGGCACGTTACGCCCGCCTGACCAACGAGTTCCCGGATCGTGCCGAGGAGCTGTTTGCCAAGTCCGAGGCCAACGCAAAGAAGCGCTACGAGCACCTGCTCAAGCTCAAGAAGCTCTACGACGAGGCATAATTTTTCCTACCCACGCAGGCGGGGCTGATTTCAGCCCCGCCTGTTTGCGCTTTTTGCGCAAACAGGCACGCTCCTTTCTGAGGCCCCTGCCCAGAATGCCGCCTGACGGAACGTGTTGAAAACCGGCGGGGTATGGCGTATACTGAACATCAGATCATTTACGAAAGGGGAGACCGCCATTTGAATACGGACACCTATCAGAGCGCGCTCGAATCGACAAAAGACAGCATCGAGGACGTGAACAAAGCCATCGGTTTCAGCCTCGGCAGTCTCACACTGGAAAAACTCATCACCTCCGCCATCACGCTCGTGATCTGCATTGTCTGCATCTGGATCATCATGCGCATTGCGCGGCGCATATCGTCGCACTCGCGCCTGTCCGAGAGCCTGAGCAGGTTCATTCTCAAGGTGCTCAAGATCACGCTGGAATTCATGGCGATCCTCATCGTGGCCGACAGCCTCGGCTTTAATGTCACAGCACTGCTGGCTGTGTTCAGCCTGCTCGGTCTGGCTCTGTCGCTCTCGGTGCAAAACTGCCTCTCGAATGCCATGAGCGGTATCATCATCCTGCTCACACGGCCGTTTGAGGACGGCGATTTCATCGAGGCCGGTAATGTCAGCGGCACGGTGCGCGACATCGGCCTCATCTACACGCAGCTGTGCACGATCGACAATAAGGACATCTATGTGCCGAACAGTGACCTGTCGGCGTCCAAGATCGTCAACTACAACCGTGAGCCGCAGCGGCGCGTGGATCTCACCTTCGGCGCGGACTATACCTGCCGTCCGGAGCAGGTGAAGGCGGCGCTGCACAATGCCGTCTCGCTCGTGCCCGGCATCCTGCCGGAGCCCGCGCCGTTTGTGCGCGTGGCGGGGTACGGCGAGAGCAATATCGACTACGTCGTGCGGGTCTGGTGCAAGACGGCCGATTACTGGACGGTGTACTACGACCTCATGGAGGCCGTCGGCGCGGCGTTTGACGCCCACGGTGTGTCCATGTCCTACCCGCAGATGAACGTGCACGTGCTCGACACACCGGAAAGTGCAAAAAAAGATTGACTTTCCCATATTTTCAGGTATAATAATATGGCCTGTGTGCTGACACAGGTGATCCTTGCTCTCATTTGAGATGAGGGCCATCAGACCAGAAGGAGGTGCAACTGAAATGGCAAAAACCACCGAAAAGTACGAACTGATGTACATCATCAACCCCAACCTGTCGGAGGAAGAGACTGCAGCAGTCGTCGAGAAGTTCAAGGCGCTTGTCGAGCAGAACGGCACGCTGGAGGAGATGGAGGAGATGGGTAAGCGCAAGCTCGCTTACGAGATCAACTACATTTCCGAGGGCTACTACGTGCTCGTCAAGTTCACCAGCGGCCCGGATTTCCCGGCTGAGCTGGATCGTGTGCTGGGCATCACGGACGGTATTCTCCGCTCCCTGATCACCCGTCGCCCGGAATAAGGAGGCGCGGCAATGCTGAATCACATTGTGCTCATGGGCCGTCTGACCCGTGACCCCGAGCTTCGTTATACCCAGTCCCAGATCCCCGTTGCGTCGTTTTCGCTTGCGGTCGACCGTGATTTCGGCGGTCGTGACGGCGGCGAGCGGCAGACGGACTTCATCGACATTGTCGCGTGGAGAAGCACGGCGGAGTTCGTCTCCAAGTACTTCACCAAGGGCAGCATGGCCGTTGTGAGCGGCCGCCTGCAGATCCGCGACTGGACCGACCGTGAGGGCGGCAAGCGCCGCAGCGCGGAGGTCGTGGCGGACAATGTCTACTTTGGCGAGAGCAAGCGCCGCGACGGCGGCGATACGTCTCGCCCGGCAGCGCCGAGTGCATCGGCACCGGCTCACCGCGGCAGCTATGGCGGATATGACAATGTCCCCCAGGGCGGCAGCGCGTTTTCCGAGCTGGACGACGATGACGGCGACCTGCCGTTCTGATTTTGATAAAGGAGGATTACAGTCTTGGCTTTTGACAGAGATAAGAGCAAGAACCGCAAACGCAGAAAAGTTTGCCAGTTCTGTGTTGACAAGTGCACTTATATCGACTACAAAGACACCGCGAAGCTTCGCCGCTTCCTGTCCGAGCGCAGCAAGATCCTGCCGCGCCGCACGACCGGTACCTGCGCGATGCACCAGCGCGAGCTCACCGAGGCCATCAAGAGAGCGCGTCAGATCGCCCTCCTGCCGTACGTGACCGACTGAGTTTTTGTTCCCGGATGCAAACCTGCCCCCATCGCACGATGGGGGCAGGTTTTTGTTATGTCCCTATTCAGCTCTCGAGATGCAGCGGGATTTTTTCCACCTGCGCAATGCAGGAGACCATAACGCGGATCTGCGGCGTGAGCACCTTGTCGCGGTGGTGCACCAGCTGGCTCCACTGCTCCATGTGGCAGTCCGTGACCGGCAAAATGGCGAGGCGGCCCTCTTCCGCGCGGCGGCGCGCCGTGTAGCGCGGCAGCACGGACAGGTACGGGCTGTGCTCAAGCAGCTGCATGACCATGCTCGTGCTCTCCAGCTCCAGGAACGGACGGATCGTCAGCTTCTGGTGCGCCAGCTCCACATCGAACTGGTGGCGGTAGCTGTTGGACTGCGGCATGAGCACGAACGGCTCGTCCACGAGGTCCGCCAGCTTGAGCTGTTTTGCCGCGGCGAAGCGGTGCTTGGGGCTGGCGACGATGACGATATCCTGCGGGCATTCAAAGAGCTTGACGCGCTGCGCGTCGTAGCCCATATCGTCGAGCGTATAAATCAGGTCGACCTCATTGTGCATGAGCATATCCGACAGCGTCTTCGTGTCGCCTTCGATCAGCTGCGTATTCACGTGCGGACAGTGCTCATGATACAGCGGCAGGATCTCCCCGAAGCTGGCCGTCATGATCGACTCGATCGTGCCAATGCGCAGCGTGCCGGTCAGATCGCGCTCCTCGACCGTGAACGATACGGCGCGCGCGGCAGCCGACACGACATCGCGCGCATAGGGAATGAACTCCTGCCCATAGTGGGTGATGGACACCGTTTTGCCGATGCGATCGAACAGACGCACGCCCAGCTCATTTTCAAGCTGCTGAACCTGCACCGTGACTGCGGACTGGGAATATCCCAGAGATTCTGCGGCCTTGGAGAAGCTCTGCAGCTGTGCGACCTTTAGGAATGTGGTCAGCAAACGAAGTTCCATAGGCAATGCCTCCTTATCCCGAATTGGATCCGTTTTTTTCTCAATTATATAATACGTCGCAAATCCAGCCTGCGTCAAGTATTATTTCCGGTATTCGACACGGAGCAGGAACAGTTTGACAGTTATTTATCACAATTTCGAAAGTGCCTTATTATTTTTTTGAATTGCATCAAAACCAAAAAAGAGAACATTCGAAATTGTGAATTTTACAACACACGTTTTCTGTGCTATTCTGTCATCGTAAAAGGGGATCAGAAGCGCCCCCGAAGCAAATCTTTCAGGAGGGATCCGTTATGAAAAACATCTTGCTGAACGTTTTGGCTTTTGTTGCGTTTCTCGCGATCGAGATCGTCGCTGTTGCCTTCATGAGCACATATCCCGCAGGTTCGGCCGCCATGATGCTGCTGGGACTGCTGGCACTCGTGATCGGCGGGGCGTACACGGTGCTCCTCGGCAGAGACATTGTAAACCTCAAGCTCTGATAAACCGCTTTTCTATTTGCTATCTATCTTTCATTTCTGTTTTTTCTCCTTGGTTTCCGGGAGTAACCGCCTCCCGGTGACCACCCCCCAACGTGTGGTTTTCTGCACGTAAAAAATCTCCTCCCGTTAACCGCCGGGAGGAGATTTTTTTGCCCGCTTTCGTCCCCGCAGAGGGATTTACAACGTCGGCGCACTGTGATACACTGAATGCGGTTTTTCATATTGCGCAGCCTTCGCCGCTTCGGGCGGCAGGGGAAATGGGGTGCAAGGCCCCGCGAGTCGGTCACTGTGAAGCCGCCGTCCGGCGGATGAGTCAGAACACCTGAAGGCTTCAGGCATTTCCGCTGGAACCGGAAGCTGCGGGGCTGAACAGGATGCGTTGTTCGGCCGGTTTTGCTGCATCTGTCCGCCGGTCCCGGCGGGCAGAATTTTATTGTTCAGGAGGAACGTACATGAAAAAACGGTTTCTGTCGCTGCTGCTGGTGCTGGTTCTGATCATGAGCCTCATGCCGGCGGCGCTGGCTGTGAACGCAGACGATGCGCAGCCCAAGACGATCAGCGTCACCTTCCGGCTGCACACGGACACGGATGAGTGGATCGCACCGACCGAGGTCAGCGATCTGCCGGAGGGCACGTCGGTGTTCACCGTGTTCCAGAAGGTGCTGGCCGACAAGGGCTATACCTATGAATACCACGAGCAGTACTGCTACGTGCAGGCGATCACTGCGCCCGACGGCACGCGGCTGGCCGAGTTTAGCAAGGGTCAGAACTCCGGCTGGCTGTTTCGCGTCAACAATGACTTTGCGGACGTCGGCATGAACGATTTCGTGCTCATGGACGGCGACGAGATCGAGGTGCTCTACACCGCCGATTACGAGAAGGAGCCCGGCATGTCGCTGCCGTATACCGACGTGTCGTGGGATCACTGGGCGTACACCGCCATCAAGCGCATGTATACCCGCGGCCTCATGGTCGGCGTGAACGAGACGACCTTCGCGCCGAGTCAGGAGATGAGCCGCGCGATGCTCGCGGTCATCCTCTATGCCAGATCCGGTCAACCGGCGGTCGAGGCGGCGAACCCCTTCACCGATGTCCCGACTGACAGCTGGTATACCGATGCCGTCATCTGGGCGGCGGACAACGGCATCGTCTCCGGCTTCGGCGACGGCACGTTCCGCCCGAATGATGCACTCACGCGCGCACAGGCTGCCGTGATGCTCTGTGCCTTTGCCGCTTTCACGCAGGACGACGTGACGGTGCGTGCAGACCTCTCCGCCTACAGTGACGCCGGACAGATCCCGTCCTGGGCGATGGATGCGATGCAGTGGGCAAATGCACGGCAGCTCATCATCGGCCGCGACAGCGCGCATCTCGCGCCGACTGCTGCGACGACCCGCGCCGAGATGGCGAGCATCCTCAGCGCGTACATCCGCAAATAACAGACGATCGTCAACACCCCCGGGCTGCGGCCCGGGGGTGTTGTGCGTTCGGAAAAAAGATTTACAACCCTGCTGCGTTGTGCTACACTGAAAACACAACTGTACATTGCGCAGTCTTCGCCGCTTCGGGCGGCAGGGGGAATGTGGGTGCAAAGCCCCGCGAGTCGGTCACTGTGAAGCCGCCGGAAGGCGGATAAGTCAGAATACCCGAAGGCTGCAGGCATTTCTGCCGGAACCGGAAGTTGCATGGCTGAACGAAGAAATTTCGTTCGGCTGGTTTTGTTGCACCTGTCCGCCGATTCCGGCGGGCAGAATTTTTTTGTTTTGGGAGGAAAGCACATGAAAAAACGGTTTCTGGCCCTGCTGCTGGTGCTGACGCTGCTCGTCGGCCTCATGCCGGCGGCACTGGCCGCAGACACGGTGGACGTGTCCGCGCTGCCGGAGTATACGGCGGGGGCGGATACGAGCGCCGGTGCCGCGTATAAGATCAGCACGGAGGAGAGCCTGCGGGCCTTCGCCGCCGCGGTCAAGGCGGATGACGGAAACGGAACGTATAACCTTTCCGGTGTTTCGTTCTATCTTGCCAATGACGTTGCCCTTACCGGCACGTGGAAGCCGGTCGGCAGCACGGCGACGTATGTCGACGATTTCTTTGCCGGTACGTTCGATGGCTGCGGCCACACGATCAGCGGCCTGAATGTGCAGGGGCAGGGATTGTTTGCCGCGATCAATCAGGCGGCGATCCGCAATCTGAATGTGTCCGGTACGGTCAACAGCACCGTGAGCTATGTCGGCGGCATCGTCGGCAAGGTGCAGGCCGGCACGATCGAGAACTGCAGCTTTTCCGGCAGTGTTTCCAGCAGTAAGAGCAAAGCTTATGTCGGCGGCATTGCCGGCGGGCTCAACAGCGCGAATGTGACGATCAGCGGCTGCGCAAATACAGCGGATGTCACAGGCGGCTATGCCGGCGGCATCCTTGGCTACGGGAAGAAAACCATTGCGATCCGCGATTGCTACAACACCGGCAGTATTACCGGCTCGGACAAGGCGGGCGGTATTGTCGGCCAGCTGCAGAAGGGCACTATTGAAAATTGCTACAGCATCGGCGACATTGGCGGTAAGGCATCGCAGAAGGGCGGCATCTTTGCCTTCAGCAATGCCACGGTCGAAAATTGCTACTATACGCTGCCGGAGACGGAAACGTTTGGCGGCACAGCAGCGGCGGCCACGCAGATCACCTCCCCCGAGGGCCTTGCGGACGAGCTCGGCAATGCCTTCAAGGAGGACATGGCGGGCGCGAACAACGGCTACCCCATCCTCGTCTGGCAGGCGGGCGAAGTGGTGCAGCCTGACCCGCGCATCGAGCTGACCGGCTCAGACACGCTCTGGCGCACCACAAATGATGCGCAGCCGCAGACGACGATCACCGCCGCCTGCAAGGACATGGATGAGGACACGCACGTCGACTGGACGCTGACGGAGGGCGAGGGCATTGTCACGCTCGAGACGCCGGAGGGCGCGGGCACGGCAAACCGGTCCGTGATCGTCAAGGCGACGGCCGACGGCGCTGGCAAGGCGGTCGTCACGGCCAGCACGGCCGATGGCATCACGGCGAGCATCACGATCTACGTCATCCCCCAGATCACGACCGTGGAGCTCGAGGGCGTTGTTGCCGTGGGCGAGACGGTGCGCGCCAAGGTCAATGTCCTTGGCGGCGGCGAGTACGACTACGAGAATTTCCCGAAACTGAAGATCGAGTGGCGCTATCTCACGGCTGCGGACTACAGCGCGGGCAACACCGGCACCAGCTCGTATCAGGAGATCACCGGCACGACCGGCCGGGAGTACACCATCCCGGAGGGCATGGCGGGCAATTACCTGTCCTTCATGCTCTATGACACGGTCTCCAGAGAATACAAGACACTCAGCAGCCCTGTGCGCATCGCCACGGCGGAAGAGCGCCTGCTCAAGGCAGACGCCTCGGCCCTGACGCTCGACACCTCCGACATCCGCGCGGCCACGACGATCGCGCTGCCGGCGACCGGGGCCGTGAACGGCTCGGCCATCACATGGGCGAGCTCGGACAGCAGCATCATCGACCCGGCCACCGGCGCCGTGACACTGCCGGCCAGCGGCATCTGGACCGTCACCCTCACGGCGACGCTCACGCGCGGCGAGGCCACTGCCTACCGCAACTTTGACATCCGCGTCTGGTCGCAGGCGGAACTCGATAAGGAAGCCGCCAAGAGTGAGCTGCAAAAGCTCGTCGAGCGGCTCGACAGCACCGTCACCCTGACGCCGGAATACGGCCGGGACACGAACGTGAACACGATGCTCAGCGCGAAGCTCGGCGACAGCAGCATCGCGGTCAGCGTCTCCAAGGTCGAGGAAGTGTACGGCGGTGCGGGCATTGCGGCTGACGGCACGATCACGTATTTCTACGCAGACCCGAACACCACGCCGCTCGTGCACAACGGCAGCTACAACGTCACGTTTGCGCTCAGCAAGGCCGGCGCGACCGAGACACTGCAGGTCCCGGTCGTCATCGGCTGGGATGTGCAGCGTGTGCGTGACACGATCTCTGCCGAGATCACGAGCCAGCTCACCACCGAGGGCCTGTGCGCCGCCGGGGATGACCCGAACCTGCTCACGCAGGATCTGACGCTGCCGAAGGTCATCGACGGCAAGCGGTGGGCGCTCATTTCCTGGACGTCCAGCGATCCGACCGTGATCGCCGTCAGCGACAAGAACCAGCAGACGGCGGACACGCTCTTTGACCCCTATGTCGGCGTGGTCAAGACACCCACGCAGGATACGACCGTTACGCTTACTGCGACCGTGACCTTCCAGCTCACAGATGCGCAGGAGCAGACCGTCACCGTCAGCAAGGTGTTTACCGTCACCGTCAAGGGGCAGCAGACCAATGTGCGCGAGCAGCTGCTTGCAAAGCTCGACGCGGGCTTTGCATCCTATGGCGGCCTGCGCGATGCCGTGACGGGTCTGCCGCTCGAGGAGCGCGACGGCAAGTATCTCGCAGCCAATGACATTCATTTCCCGACCACGCGCGACTTCGGCGTGGACGGCAAGTATACCCCCGTGACCATCGCAAGCAGCGATACCGACACCATCGTGCCGCCGGATGTGAACAATGCCGCGCGTGCGGAGGTCTACCGCCCGCTGCCCGGTGAGGCTGCCAAGGATGTCACCGTCACGGTGACGATCACGGACAGCGACAGCGGCGTGTCGGCCTCGCGCAGCTTCCTGATCGCCGTCCAGCCGCTCACGCAGGCGGAGATCGACGCGGAGCTCGCGCTCATGGCTGCGGTCAGGGCGCACTACTTTGACGGCATCCGCAACGCCAACACGGACGCAAAGAACATTCTCACCGACCTGCACCCCTTCCGGGAGGCGTATCTGGATGCGGACGGTCAGCTCGTCTGGGTGTACGACCATGCAGACCTGACCGGCAGCGGCATCGTCCCCGTGGCGATGGACGGCTGGACGGAAAGCGAGCAGTGGCGGCTGTTCCGCTCGACGGATCCGGACGTTATCAGCCATGAAAACCTGCTCGTGACCCGCGCGGCGGGGGACAAGACCGTTACGGTCAGCAGCGAGCTCTCGAGTGAGACGCTCGGCAAGTATGCCGCACGCTATCCGGACAACAAGGACTTTCAGGCACTGAGCTGCCAGCCGGTGTCCGTGGAGCTGACGGTGCCCGGCACGGAGCCGGTCACTCCGACGCCCGTGGATCCCACGCCGGTCGAGCCGGATCACAAGGCGCTCAGCGTTACCTTCCAGCTGCACACGGACACGGAAATGTGGATCTCGCCGTCCGTGATCGGCGACCTGCCGGAGGGCACGACGGCGATGGACGTATTCCGGCAGGTGCTCGCGGCCAACGGCTACAGCTATGAGGCGAAGGGAAGCTATGTGCAGGCCGTCATCAAGCCGGACGGCACGAAAGTGGCCGAGTTCAGCAAGGGGCCGAATTCCGGCTGGGTCTTTCGCGTCAACGGGGAGTTCCCGGACGTTGCCATGCAAGACTGCCGGCTCTCGGACGGCGACGTGATCGAGGTGTTCTTCACCGCCGACTATATGGATGAGCCGGGAATGTTCCTGCCGTTCACGGACGTGACGAACCACTGGGCATACAGTGCCATCAAGCGCGTGTATACCCGCGGCTGGATGGTCGGCATGGACGAGAAGACCTTCGCGCCGAATCAGCAGCTGAGCCGCGCAATGCTCGCGGTCATCCTCTATGCGATGGCGGGCGAGCCGGCGGTCACGGGTGAGGGCCCGTTCACGGATGTCCCGGCAGGCTGCTGGTACACCGACGCCATCGTCTGGGCGGCGCAAAACGGGATCGTCTGCGGCTTCGGCGACGGCACGTTCCGCCCGAACGAGGCGGTCACGCGCGCACAGGCGGCCGTCATGCTCTATGGCTATGCGGCCTTCACCGGCGCGGACGTGACGGCGCGCGCAGATCTCTCCGCCTACAGCGATGCCGGACAGATCCCGTCCTGGGCGATGGATGCGATGCAGTGGGCGAATGCGCGCCGGCTCATCGTCGGCCGCGACAGCAGCCACCTCGCGCCGAACGGCGGTGCGACCCGCGCCGAGATGGCCGCCATCCTCAGCGCATACATCGGAAAGTAACACGAAAAAGCCGAACCCCCCGAACAAACTGTTCGGGGGGGTCGCGCGCGATGGGAAGAAGGGAATGGGGAACGGGGAAGAAGGAAGGTTTGCTTTGAGATCCGCCGTGATGCGGCGGCGGCCTGTGTCTGCCGCCGCTGCACCGTTGGCTTGATATTAGTATAACAAAAAATGAGCGCCGCACAAGCCCGGAGGGGGGATATTTTTTCGGGAAAAAACCACACAATATACAAATGCTTGTCCCGGTTGACGTGCGCACGCTTTGGCGGTACAATAGCAGCACGAATCAGAAAGGATGACTGCCATGTACAACGGTTATTATTATGGCTTTGATATGACGTATCTGGTGCTGGTCGTGCCGGCGCTGCTCATCGCGCTCATCGCGCAGATCCAGGTCAAGAGCGCGTTTTCGCGCTATGCCGGTGTGCGCTGCACGAGCGGGCTGACCGGCGCGCAGGCGGCGCAGCGCATCCTGCAGGCAAACGGCATCACCGACGTGCGCATCGAGCACATCTCCGGCAAGCTCACCGACCACTTCGACCCGCAGGCGAAGGTTATCCGCCTCTCGGACGAAGTGTATGGCGTCGCGTCGATCGCGGCCGTCGGCGTCGCGGCGCACGAGGCGGGCCACGCCGTGCAGTACGCGACCGATTACGCGCCCATCCGCATCCGCGCGGCCATCATCCCGGCTACGCGCATCGGCTCCAATCTCTCGTGGCCGCTGCTCATTGCGGGGCTGATCTTCAACTGGACGGCGCTCGTCTGGGCAGGCATCTTGCTCTTCGGCCTTGTGACGGTGTTCCAGCTGGCGACGCTGCCGGTGGAGTTCAACGCCTCGCGCCGCGCGCTGGCGGCGATCGAGTCGCGCAACCTGCTCACGGACGATGAGCTGCGCGGTGCGCGCAGCGTGCTGCGGGCAGCCGCCATGACGTATGTCGCGGCGCTGCTGGTGTCGTTCGCGCAACTGCTGCGGCTGATCCTTCTCTACGGCAACCGCCGCCGGGATTGACACGGCCGTTGCAATCGACGGCAAAATATCGTAAAATAGCAGGTACGAACGGTACCTGCTATTTTCTTTTTGGGGTGATCGTATGCATCGCATTTTTATCGTGGAAGATGACGCGGCCATCGCCGCCGCGCTGCAAAAGCACCTGACGACGTGGGGCTTTGACGTGCGCTGCGCGGAGGATTTCCGCAATGTGCTCGCCGAGTGCACGGCGTTTGATCCGCAGCTCGTGCTGCTGGACATCACGCTCCCGTTTTATAACGGCTACCAATGGTGTCAGGAGCTGCGGCGCGTGTCGAACGTGCCGGTCGTGTTCATCTCCTCGGCGTCGGACAATATGAACATCGTCATGGCCATGAACATGGGCGGGGATGATTTCATCGCCAAGCCTTTTGATCTGAACGTGCTGCTGGCGAAGATCCAGGCGATCCTGCGCCGCACGTATGATTTTGCCGCGCCCGCGCCCACGCTTGAGCATCGCGGCGCCGTGCTCAACACGGCGGATGCGAGCCTGACGTATCAGGGGCAGCGCATCGAGCTGACGAAAAACGACTATCGCATCCTGCAGACGCTCCTTGAGCGCAAGGGCAGCGTCGTCAGCCGCGAGACGCTCATGGAAAAGCTCTGGGAGACGGACAGCTTCGTGGACGAAAACACGCTCACGGTCAACATCGCCCGTCTGCGCCGCAAGCTTGAGGCCGCCGGCCTGCCGGACTATATCACGACGAAAAAAGGCCTCGGCTATCTCATCGAGTGAGGGGGCAGGATATGTTTGGCGCTTATGTGAAGGAAAACCGCAAGCTCGTGGTCGCGCTCACGGTCTACACGGCCGTGTTCGCGCTGATCTTCTGGCTCTACCGGCTGCCGCTGGGCGCGGTGGGGTATGCGGCGCTCGTGTGCCTGTTTTTGCTGCTGGTCTGGTTCGCGGTCGATTACCGGCGCTTTGCCGCGTGCCTGCGCCTGCTGCGGCGGCTGGAGCAGGAGATCACGCTCAGCACCGAGCAGCTGCCGGAACCGGACGGCGCGCTTGAGGCGCAGTATCAGGCGCTCGTGCGCGCGCTTGATGCCGACCGCCGCGCGCAGATGACCCGCAGCCAGCGCAGCTATCAGGACTTGGTTGAGTACTACACCGTCTGGGCGCACCAGATCAAGACGCCCATTGCCGCCATGCGCCTGCTGCTGCAGGATGCGGACACGGACGAGCAGCGCGCGCTGCTCGAGCAGCTGCAGAGCGTGGAGCAGTATGTGGAGATGGTGCTCGGCTACCTGCGGCTCGAGAGCCCGTCGTCGGACTATGTCATCCGCAACTATCTGCTTGACGATATCGTCCGGCAGGCGGTGCGCAAGTATGCCTCGCAGTTCATCCGGCGCAAGCTGCGTCTGGAGTATACGCCGCTGAATGTCAGCGTCATCACGGATGAGAAGTGGCTGCTGTTCGCCATCGAGCAGGTGCTCTCCAACGCCCTCAAGTATACGCGCAGCGGCTCGGTCTCCATCACGCTCGAGGCGCCGAAGACGCTGTGCATCCGCGACACGGGCATCGGCATCGCGCCCGAGGATCTGCCGCGCGTGTTTGAAAAAGGCTACACCGGCAGCAACGGCCGCACGGATAAGCGTGCGACCGGCATCGGGCTGTATCTCTGCCGGCGCATCCTTGCAAAGCTCGGTCACTCGATCACCATCGTCTCGACGCCCGGCGTGGGCACGACGGTGCGCATCGGGCTCGAGCAGGACGCGCTCGAGGTCGAGTGAGCCTTACAGAATCGTAAGTTTCCGCCGGGAAAATGTAAGCCGGAAGTATGGCAGCCATTTTCCCGGCGGTTTATACTGAGCCTGTCATTACACAGGAGGTAACGGTTATGTCGTTTTTGGAAGTTCGTCACGTTCAGAAAATTTACACCACACGCTTCGGCGGCACGAAGGTGCAGGCGCTCAGCGATGTGAATTTCACGGTCGAGAAGGGCGAGTACGTCGCCATCATGGGCGAGAGCGGCAGCGGTAAGACCACGCTGCTCAACATTCTTGCCGCGCTCGACAAGCCTACCGGCGGCGAGGTCGTGCTCGACGGTCGGGCGCTGGGCACGATCCCGGAGCGGGAGATCGCGGCGTTCCGCCGCTCGCAGCTCGGCTTCGTGTTTCAGGAGTTTAACCTCCTCGACACGTTCTCCGTGCAGGACAACATCTTCCTGCCGCTCGTGCTCGCAGGCAAGGCGTATCCGGAGATGGCCGCGCGCCTCGCGCCCATCGCCCGGCAGCTCGGCATCGCGGAGCTGCTGCAGAAGTTCCCGTATGAGCTCTCCGGCGGACAGAAGCAGCGTGTAGCCGTCGCCCGTGCGCTCATCACGCAGCCGAAGCTCGTGCTGGCCGACGAGCCGACCGGCGCGCTCGATTCTCGTGCGACGGATGAGCTGCTGCGCCTGTTTGAGGAGATCAACCGCGGCGGTCAGACCATCCTCATGGTCACGCACTCGGTCAAGGCGGCCAGCCACGCCTCGCGCGTGCTGTTCATCAAGGACGGCGAGGTGTTCCACGAGATCTATCGCGGCGAGAGCACGGACGAGCAGCTCTATCAGAAGATCTCTGACACGCTCACGATGCTGGCAACGGGCGGTGAGCGCCATGCGTAATCTCTATCCGCGTCTGGCGGCGACGAATCTGAAGAAAAACCGCCGGTTCTACCTGCCGTATCTGCTGGCCTGCATCGTGATCGTGGCGCTGTTTTGCATCATCCTCACGCTCGCGAGCGATCCGTATCTCGGTCAGATGCAGCACGGTGGCAGCGTCAGTCAGGTGCTCGGTTTCGGCGTGTCGATCATGGCGCTGTTTTCCGCCATCATCCTCTTTTATACGAACAGTACCTTCACCAAACAGCGCAAGCGCGAGTTTGCCATCTACAACATCCTCGGCATGGAAAAGCGCCACATCTCCTACGTGCTCTTCTGGGAGTCGCTGTACACGGCGGCCATGGCGCTGTTTTTCGGCCTCGTGGCGGCGGGTGTGTTCTCCAAGCTCCTACAGCTCGTGCTCGTGCGGCTCATCGGCGGGGAGGCCACGTTCGGGCTGAACATCCGCCTCTGGAGCATCGGCTGTACGGTGGTGTTCTTCGGCGCGCTGTTTTTGCTGCTGCTGCTCAATACCATCCGCATCATCCATCTGTCCAACCCCGTGCAGCTGCTGCGCGCCGGCAGCGAGGGCGAGCGCGAGCCGCGCAGCAAGTGGATCCTCGCGCTGCTCGGCGCGGTGTGCCTTGCCGCGGGCTATCTCATTTCCCTGCGCACAAACGCGGCCTTGCACGCCATCCAGAATTTCTTCCCGGCGGTCATCCTTGTCATCATCGGCACGTATCTCACGTTTATCGCGCTGAGCGTCGTCGTGCTCAAGGCACTGCGCAAAAACCGGCGCTATTATTATAAAACCAGCCACTTTGCCACCGTCTCCGGTCTCATCTACCGCATGAGCCGCAACGCGGCCGGTCTTGCGAGCATCTGCATCCTCTCGACGATGGTGCTCGTGACGGTCTCGACCACGATGAGCCTGTATAAGGGCGTGGATGCCTACGCCGCCGTGCAATGGCCGCAGGATATGACGCTCACGCTCATGACCGACACCCGGACGAACACAGTGCCGGACGTCGCGCCGGTTTTGCGGGTGGTGGATGATGCCATGACGCGCACGGGGCTCACGCAGAGCAACGTGCACGGCTATCGCACCGTCAGGTTTTCCGCGCTGCGCAGCGGCGATGCGCTCGATCTCACGAGCAAGCAGCTCACCGGTTCGAGCGCCGATGAATACACCGTCATGGTTCTGGACACGGAGGGCTATGCCGACCTGGCCGGCGAGCAGGTGACGCTTGCACCCGGCGAGGCGCTCGCATGGACGGACGGCGCAGCCTTTGGCGACACGCTCACGCTCGGCGGCGATACGCTGCGGCTGCGGCAGCTCAATAGCTTCTCGCTCGTCAGCGGCAGCTCCATCATGGGTCTGCACACACTGTATCTGGTCGTGCCGGATCTCACGGAGATGCTCGAGCTGCGCGCGCAGCAAAACGCCTACACCAGCGAGCACGGCGGCACCCGTAGCATGCTCAACTACACGTACCAGTTCGACCTCTCCGGTACGGACGACGAGCAGCTCGACGCGCTGCACGCGCTTCTCAGCGACCCCGAGCTTGAGTCCGCTGCCGAGGCGGCGAACGTGAATTACACGACCGATATGCGTGCCGACGGCTATCCCACGCTGCGCAGCACGTACGGCGGCTTTTTGTTCCTCGGCTTTTTCCTCGGGTTCGTGTTCCTGTTTGCGACGGTGCTCATCATCTACTACAAGCAGGTCTCCGAGGGCTATGACGACCGCGGGCGCTTCCGTATCATGCAGCAGGTCGGCATGACGCCGAAGGAGGTCAAGGCGACCATCCGCACGCAGGTGCTGCTCATGTTCTTCCTGCCGCTTGTGACGGCGGCGATCCACATCGCGTTCGCGTTTCCGCTCATCAAGCAGATCGTGTTTGCCTTCGGGCTGCAGAACGTGCATCTGTTTTTGCTGTGCACGCTCGGAACGTTCGGCGTCTTTGCGCTGCTGTACACCTTTGTGTATCTGCTCACGGCGCGCACGTATTACCGCATCGTGCGCATGACGGATTGAATCAAAAAAGTCCGCACAGGCACTGCCTGTGCGGACTTTTTTGTATATGCGGCCTCAGCCCCAGAGGGCGGTCAGCATGGGGATGATCTGCTTCTTGCGGCTCATCACGCCGGGAAGGAACACGGCGCTGTCCTTCGGTTCGACCGAGAAGGCGGTGCGGATCGTGTCGTCGTTGCCGATGTAGAGCAGGCTCGTGCCCTCCATGAGCACGTCCGTGACCATGAGCGCGATCATGTCATAGTGCTGCTGCTCGAGCTTCGTGGCCATGACGGCCAGCAGCTCGTCCTTGCGCTCGAGCACCGCAGCGGAATCGAGCGACGTGACCTGACCGACGCCGAGATAGTGGTCGGCGATGTGGAATTCCTTGAAGTCGGCAAAGCACAGATCCTCGGCCGACTTGTCGCCCGCGCTCGAGGCGGCAAAGAGCAGGTTGCCCAGCTCCTTGAGCGAGATGTTGGCGATGCGGGCCAGACGCTCGGCCATGGCGATGTCGCGCTTCGTGCACGTGGGGGATTTGAACATGACCGTGTCGGACAAGATCGCGCCCGCCATCAGACCCGCCATGTTCGGCGACGGCATGACGCCGTGCTCCTGATACATATTGGTGATGATGGTCGTCGTGCTGCCGACGGGCTCGTTGCGCACGCGGATGGGCTGCGTGGTCTGAATATCGGCCAGACGGTGATGGTCGATGATCTCAAGGATCTCGGCCTGCTCCAGACCGGGCACGGCCTGCGCCAGCTCGTTGTGGTCGACGAGTACGACGCGCTTGCGCCGCGGACGCAGCAGGTGATAGCGCGAGAGCGTGCCGACGACCTTTTCGTTCTCGTCGAGCACGGGGTAGCAGCGGTAGCGGCTCTCGAGCACGACCTCTCGCACGTCGTCAATGTAATCATCGAGGTGGAAGCTGACCAGATCCTCCGTGTTGCACGGGCGGGAGATCGGGATCGCCTGATACACCAGCCGCGCCACGCGGCTCGCGTCGAGCGGGGTGGAGATGACGCAGGTCTTGCCGGCGTTTTCGAGCCACGCGGGGTCGACGTCGGTCTGGCAGAGGATGATGCACTGTACGCCGACGTCGAGCGCGCGGCGGATCATATCCGGCTGGTTGCCGCAGAGGATGATGCTGTCGGGGTCGGAGAAGAGCAGGTTGTCGCAGCTCTGCGGCAGGGCGATCGTCACTACGCCGGACACGCGGTCGACCTGCTCGGCGCCGTCGTTGAGGATGCGCCCCTCGATGACGCTCAGGAGGTTGAACAGCGGCAGCGCGTCCACGTGCCGGTCGCTGATCGTGCGCATGCTGTAGGCCGCGATATCGCCGGCGGAGAGCATACCGTAGAGCGTGCCGTCCTCGTTGATGATGGGCATGGCGGAGATGTTCTGGTCGCGCATGATGTGCCAGGCGCGGTCCATCGTGACGCTGGAGTTGAGCGCCGGCGGCGTGTCAAAGTCCAGATCGCGCACCTGCGTGCGGACGTTGCTGATCGTGACCGGCTCCTGAAAGCCGAAGCGATCGAGCAGGCGCTTCGTCTCATCGCTGATGTGGCCGAGATGTGCGGCCGTGTAATCCCGGTCGCCGAGCGCGTTGCGCAGTGCGGCATAGGAAATGGCGGCCGCGATGGAGTCCGTATCCGGATTCCGGTGGCCGGTGACGTAGATTCTGTTCATGTATTGTGTAACTCCTTTGGCGTTGTTGTGAGGCAAACCATATCATATTATAATCTGACACCCTGCCTTGTCAATCGTTGTTCGGAAAAGTGCAAAAACTGTCCGGTTTGTTGGCAGGCCTCTGGTCGTGGTCTGACCAGATACGTTGTGATAAGCGATAAAAATGGGACAGTGGACGAAAACCAGTTGCACATTGTCAAAAATTATGCTATCTTTGGTTCAAAGGGCTTCTGGTTGAACCAGATGGCAGACCGGAGACCCGCGACGAACTGTGAGAGGTGGAAGCAAACCATGAAAGACCTGAAGCATCTGATCTATTTTGAGAATCTGCTGCAGGAGGCCAACAACGAGCTGGTACAGCAGGCCAAGGCGGAAGGGGAACACGCCCTGGGCTACACCTGTTACTTTGTGCCGGAGACGCTGCTGAACCTGCCCGGCTGCTTCTCAAGCCGCCTGCGTGCGCCGAATACCGGCAGCATCGACGTGGGCACGTATTATATGTCGAGCAAGATCTGCTCGTATACCCGCAGCATTCTCGAGCGCGGCATCGAGGGCGGCTATGACTATCTCGACGCGCTGCTCTCGTCCGAGACGTGCCAGATGATGCACCGCGGGCACGAGCATTTTGAGATCCTCGGCCTTGTGAAGGAGAAAAATCCGCAGTTTTTCATGAGCATGATGGACGTGCCGTTCTCGGACGAGGACTTCGCCGTCGATCACTATGAGGAGCAGCTGCGCGTGCACGTGCTCGAGCCGCTGCACGAGACCTACGGCATCGACATCTCCGACAAGGCGATCCGCGCGGCGATCCGCGATCACAACGAAATTTCCCGCGTCATGACCGAGATCGGCAACCTGCGCAAGGCGGCGAACCCCGTCATCACGGGCTATGAATTTCACGTGCTGCAGCTCGTGAGTCAGGTGTGCCCGCACAAGCGCATCCTGCCGTACCTCAAGCAGACGCTCACCGAGCTCAAGCGCCGCAAGCCGGACGCGCAGCCGTGGTTCCGCGTGCGTCTGGTCGTGACCGGCAGCGAGATCGACGACCCCGCGTTCACGAAGCTCATCGAGGACTGCGGCGCGATGGTCGTGGCCGACCGCTACTGCTACGGCAGCCTGCCCGGCCGCGAGCAGATCGAAATTCTCGACGGGGAGACGCCGCTGCGCGCCGTCGCCCGCCACTACCTGCGCACGAGCCAGTGCCCGCGCTTTATGGAGCGTGAGCGCTCTGACGGCCGCCGCACCTATGTCCGCGACCTGTGCCGCGAATACAGTGCCGACGGCGTGCTCTATGAACAGATGAAGTTCTGCGAGTTCTGGAGCTATGAGCGTGTGCTCGGCGTGCACATCCTGCAGGAGGAGCTGGGCATCCCGACCGTCGGCATCGAGAAGGAGTACACCCTTGCCGGCGCCGGTCAGCTGCGTACGCGCATTCAGGCGTTCGTGGAGAGTCTGGAGATCAAGCACATTCAGGGAGGGAAACAGTGATGGCGGACAAGAAGGTCAAAGGCGCCGGGGATCGTTTTCTGCCCGGCAGCAACATTGCAAAGCACCGCGAGTGGCGCGGTCTGAAGGATACCTGGTACGACTATGTCGAGTGGGTCAAGGTGCTCGGCATTATGGGCGGCTTTGTGGCCAAGAGCCCGGTGCGCATCGCGCGCGGTATGCTGACCTATCGCTGGATGGGCTCATACCTCGGCGCGCTGAACATGATCGACCGCTGCGTTGAGGGTCTGCGCGGCCCGGCGCTGCGCGTGGCGCGCCTGTACCTCAACACGATCATGAAGGGCTCGACGACCTCCATCGCCGAGATGATGATGGGCGACCGCCGCTTCGGCGACAATGCCTTCGGCCGCACGCAGGTCGTGCTCGAGCAGACCATGTGCCCGGAGATCCTCGCCGGCTTCCAAAACCTGCGCCCCGCGCAGCTTGAGCCGTTCCAGGGGCTGCTGCTGTGCTACATGGATCAGGGCGCAAACCCGTATTATATCGACGCCATGGAGAGCGTCGGACTGCCGGCGGATTCCTGCCGCCTGTCGAACAATGCCGCCGGCGTCGCGCTGCTCGATGAGTTCCCGAAGATCGGCGCCTGCTGCATCTCCAATAACGCCCCGTGCGACTCGTCGACCATGAACAGCCAGCTCATCGAGCGCCACCTCGACGTGGACACGCTGCCGGCTGCCATCCCCATGCGCTGGGAAGACCCGCACACGCGCAAGTATGCCCGCGAATCCCTGCGGCGCATCATCGACTTTGTCGAGCGGCACACGGGCGAGACCTATGACTGGGACGCCTGCCGTGCCGTCATGGAAAAGCACAACGACGAGGTGCGCAACGAGCAGGAGAAGTGGGGCTTCATGGCGACGCCCTACACCGCCGCCGCGCTCGCAGTTCCGGCGCTGTTCCACACCTTTTACTATGCCTTCTCCGGCGGCCGGAACCCCGAGGTCATGAAGACTGAGCACAAGGTCATGCGCATCCTCGAGCAGGCGTATGCAGACAAGACCAACTGCTTTCCCAAGACGCGCTACCGCGCCATCACGTGGGGCGGCCCGCCGTGCTACTGGCTGCAGTTCCCGAACTGGCTGTATAACTGCTGGGGCATTCTGATGATCGCGGGTATGGACCTGTTTTCCGGCAACGTCATCATCGACACGACCGATGAGGAAACCATCCTCGACGGCATCGCCCGCAACTACGAGACCGGCGTCATGCGCCGCCACCTGACCGGCGGCTGGCGGCACCTCGTGGAGTTCTGGGACGAGGCAGAGAAGTTCCACTGTGACATGGTCATCCTGCACGATGACATCACCTGCAAGGGCGCGCTCGGTCTCACGGGCGTCATCCTCGATCAGGCGAAGGAGAAGACGACCAAGCTCATGGTGGTCTCGAACGATATGTTCGACCACCGCACCATCTCCCGCGCCGACATCCGCCAGCAGGTCAACGATTTCATGTTCTCGGTCATGCAGGCAGAGCCGCTCGATGCGTCCCTGCTGCAGTATGACGATTACGAGGGCTGGTAAACAGGAGGAAATGATGATGAAAAAACTGCTGCCAAAGCTGCTCCTCGGCGTGACCGGCGTCTGGGTGGGGAGCATGCTCATCTACTGGTTCAATCTCGATAACAAGGCGATCTATTTTCTCGTGCGGCCGCTGCTCGATCGGCTCTACGACCGCAGAAAGGTTGACGGGAAGGTCTGATGGGATTTCGGCAGATCCAGGCGCCGACGCTCCGGGAGCTGTTCGTCGACCAGGTCATCGGCATGATCTTTTCCGGCGAGCTGAAGGTGGGCGACCGCCTGCCGTCGGAGCGTGAGCTGTCCGAGCAGATGCACATCAGCCGCTCCATGGTGCACACCGGGCTCGAGGATCTCGAGCGCATGGGCTTTGTGCGCATGGAGGCGCGCCGCGGCAACTACATCGAGGACTATGCCCGCCACGGTAATTTCGAGACGCTCATGGCGCTCGCCAAATACGGTGGCGAAATTGACCACGCCATCGAGAGCTCACTCGTTGAGGCGCGCGACGCGATCGAGGGCGGGGCGATGCTCCTGCTCGGCGAGCGCGGCACGCCGGAGGATATGCAGCAGCTGCGTGCCATTACGGACGGGCTGCGCGCCGCCGTGGCTGCGGGTGAGGGCAACGCTGTCTATGCGCGGTGGATGCGCCGCTTCGACACGACCATCGCCGAGCTGAGCGGCAACCGCATCTTTCCGCTGCTCATGAACAGCCTCGCGGATGTGAGCGGCGTCCTCTGGGAGCGCTGTGTCGGCTTCTGGGGCGCGGAGACGGTCATCGAGCAGGAGCTGCGTATCATCGACATGCTCTCTGCAGGGCGCGGCCGTGACGCGGCGCTGTATATCGAGAACATCTACCACCATTACTGCGACGCGCACGCGGACGCGTGACGGCGCACACTACGCAAAAGTCCGCCTGACGGCTTGTCAGGCGGACTTATCAGTTTGTCCAAAAACCTCGTAGAGTTTCGCCGCCGGCGCGGCGAAAGAAAGTCCGATCATTTTCTCAGGCGACATGTGCGGCTGAGAAAATACCGCTCGGCCTGCAAACGTGCGCGCCGTCCGCCTTCGGTGGACAGCGCGTGCGCTGCAGTCAGGCCGCAAACTCTTTTGTCAGAAAGTAATACTTTCTGACAGCCTCAAAAGTCCGCCTGACGGCTTGCCAGGCGGACTTGTTTTTCACGTTATGAGCGGCTCAGGTTTCCGAGATAGCCGAGGATGTTGTCGTTGATCTCACCGGTGAGCGCACGGTTGTAGTTGCAGATGAACGTGCCGGCGATGAGGATCATCATCGCCTCGGCCTCGTGCATGCCGGCTTCCTGACCGTAGATGCGGACGAGGCACTGCTCCATAAGTGTGCGCCAGGCGCGAAACTCGTCCTGCACGAGCTGCCCGATCTCCGGGTCATAGCGCGCGAGGACGTAGGTCTGGGTCGTGGCGCTCGGGCGCTGCTCGTGCGACGGGGCGTTGGCCACGTAGTCCATGAAGGCGTTCATGTACGCGAGGTTGGAGGCATAGTCCGCGCGTGCGTGCGCGGCGAACCACTGGCTGCACTTTTCGCTCATATATTCGCGCGTGTAGCGCACATAGGCGAGGATGAGGTCGTTTTTGCTCTCAAAATAGTTGAGCAACTTGGCGTGGCTCATGCCCGCCTCGGCTGCAATGTCGCGCAGGGACACGCTCAGCATGGGCTTGCGCTCGATGCAGCGCTCAAACGCCATGAGAATGTCCGTGCGGATCTGCTCACGGTCGACAATGATCGGCATACGCTTCGCCTCCGGGTACTTGGATGCACCGATTATACAGCGTTTCGGGACATCCGTCAAATCGCGGCGCAGCGCGTGAAAAAACCGCACAGGATCTGCTCCTGTGCGGTTTGACGATACTGGTTCAGTCGAGCTTCAGATCGCCCTCGCGGATCCAGCCGAGGCGGCGGCACAGCAGACCGATCGCCCAGCAGATCACGGCCGGCAGCACGATGCACACCAGCAGCAGACCGATCCAGTCCATTGCGCCGGGCTGAATGGCCACGGCGCCGTTGGCGATGGCCGCCTCGCTCGGAGCGACCCAGCCGGTCCACACGCCGATCGGACCGCACAGACCGCACGTGCCCATGCCGGAGTTGACGGCGGCGCCGTTCATCTGGAGCTTGAAAATGCACGTTGCGATCGGTCCCGTGATGGCGGACGTCACGATGGCGGGGATCCAGATCTTCGGGTTGCGGACGATGTTGCCCATCTGCAGCATGCTTGTGCCGAGACCCTGGCTGACCAGACCGCCCCAGCCGTTTTCACGGAAGCTCAGCACGGCAAAGCCCACCATGTTCGCGCAGCAGCCGGCCACGGCCGCGCCGCCCGCAAGCCCCGTGAGCGAGAGCGCCGCGCAGATGGCCGCCGACGAGATCGGCAGCGTGAGCGCGATGCCCACGATGACCGACACGACAATGCCCATGACGAACGGCTGCTGCTCGGTCGCCCACATGATGATGTTGCCGACCCAGCTTGCGCCCTTGCCGATGGGCGCGGCGACGAGCATGGCGAGCCCGATGCCGACGAGGATCGTGACGATGGGGGTCACGAGAATGTCCACCTTCGTCTCCTTGCTGACAGCCTTGCCAAACTCGGCTGCGATGACCGCCGTCACAAGCACGGCCAGCGGACCGCCGGCGCCGCCCATGGCGTTTGTCGCAAAGCCGACCGGAACGAGAGAGAAGAGCACCATCGCCGGCGCGTGCAGTGCGTGGCCGATGGCGACCGCCATTGCCGGACCGACCATCAGCGACGCGCAGCCGCCGATCGTATAGCCGACCGCGGCCTCACCCTTGCCGAGGGTGAAGATGATGGCGTTGAGAAAACCGATGTGGAACTGCTGACCGAGCGTGTTGAGGATCGTGCCGATCAGCAGCGAGCAAAACAGGCCCTGTGCCATCGCGCCGAGCGCGTCGATGCCGTAGCGCCGCAGAGTGATCTCGATGTCCTTTCGCTTCAGAAAGTCCCGGAATCGCTGCATAGAGAAGCCCTCCTATAAAAACATGAAATAAAATAAGTATGCTTTACAGGTGTCAAGACACCTGTAAAGCATACTATAAAGGCTTCGCATGCACTTGTCAACTAAATTAAACTTCTGTCAATCGCCCAGCAGCAGCCCGGCGGCCTTGAGCGCGGCGCAGGCGCGCGTGTAGGCATCCTCGTTCGGGCAGCACAGCGTGTGCAGGTGCAGTCCGCCGGTGAGCATACTCAGCGGCGCGGCGTCGCTGTCGCGGATGCGCGCGAGAAACTGCTCCACATCGTAGCGGCTGCTGATCTGGAGCTGACCGGTGAGCTGGCCGTAGACCGGGTGCTCAACGATGACGTCGAGCACGGTGCAGCCGTTGTCCACGAGAATGTCGAGCTCCTGCCCGGTCTGCGCGAGCGTGTGGCGGCAGGCAATGGTGCGCGTGATGCCGTCGGTCGCCCGCGGCAGCACGTAGCCGCGCGGTGTGGCGGAGATCTCCGCGCCGCCTGCGCGCAGCAGCGCGATGTCGCCGACGATGATTTGGCGGCTGACGTTCAGCCCGGCGGCGAGCGCGGACGCGCTCACGGGACGGTCGGCCGTGCGCAGCCGGTCAAGGATCGCCTGACGGCGGGAAGCGGCCTCCATGCCTCAGCCCTGCGACTTTCCGCCGGCGTTGAGCAGGTCGAGCTTGATCTTCAGCAGCTTTTCCGACAGGTCGACGTAGTAGTTGTGCGGGTAGTCAAAGCGCAGTACCTCCGGCCACAGGGTCGCAAGCTGCCCGGCGCAGTAGGTGCGGATCTCGTCGAGCGAGGGCTTTTGGTACACGAGCTCGCCGCCGCGGAAGACGGGCACGAGCAGCTCGCGCGCTGTGAAGCCGGTGAGCACCTTCTTCTTCCACGTCGCGTCGGGGTCGCAGATCTCGAGCGGCTGCGTGTCGTCCACGTCCTCGTCATGCAGGCAGATGTAATCCGCCTCGGCCATGCCGGTATCCTTGCTGTAGAAGCGGTAGACCTTCTTGAAGTGCGGGTTTGTGATCTTGCCGACGTTTTCGCTGATCTTGATCTTCGGGATGATGTTGCCGTTCTCGTCCTCGACGGCTGCGAGCTTGTACACGCCGCCGAACACCGGCTCGCTGCGCGCGGTGATGAGCCGCTCGCCCACGCCGAAGCTGTCGACCTGCGCGCCCTGCCGCAGCAGCCCCGCGATCAGGCGCTCATCGAGCGCGTTGGACACGGTGATCTTGCAGTCGGTCCAGCCGGCGTCGTCGAGCATTTTGCGCGCCTTTTTCGTCAGGTAGGCGATGTCGCCGGAGTCGAAGCGGATGCCGCAGCGCGTGATGCCCAGCGGCTTGAGCACCTCGTTGAAGGCGCGGATGGCGTTCGGCACGCCGGACTGCAGGCTGTTGTAGGTGTCCACGAGCAGGGTGGCGTTGGTGGGGTAGGTCTGGCAGTAGGCGCGGAAGGCGTCGAGCTCGGAGTCGAACATCTGCACCCAGGAGTGCGCCATCGTGCCGCCGGCGAATACGCCGAACAGCTCGTCCGAGATCGTGCAGGCGGTGCCGGCACAGCCGCCGATGTAGGCGGCACGCGCGCCGAGGATCGCCCCGTCGGCGCCCTGCGCGCGGCGCGAGCCGAACTCGAGCACCGTGCGTCCCTGTGCGGCGCGGCAGATGCGGCTGGCCTTTGTGGCGATCAGACTCTGGTGGTTGATCTGCAGCAGCAGGTACGTCTCCACAAGCTGCGCCTGAATGGCCGGGGCGCGCACCGTGATGAGCGGCTCACGCGGGAACACGGGCGTGCCCTCCGGCACGGCCCAGATGTCGCCGGTGAAGTGGAAGTTTTTCAGATAGTCCAGAAATGCCTCGCTGAACAGCTTCCGGCCGCGCAGATAGGCAATGTCCTCGTCGGTGAAGTGTAGGTTCTCGATGTAGTCGATGATCTGCTCGAGACCGGCGGCGATGGCGTAGCCGCCGTCGTCGGGCACGCTGCGGAAGAATACATCGAAGTAGGTGATGCGCTCCTGCATATTGTGGTCGAGATAACCGTTGCCCATCGTCAGCTCGTAAAAATCGCAGAGCATGGTCATGTTCAGCGTCTTGTTGGGGTCCATTGACCTCGCCTCCTGAATGGGTCTGCGGGATGCAGACAACAAAATATATTCTTTTCAATTATAGCCATTGTTCCGCGCGAAAGCAACGATTATTAAATTAACAAGGGAAAAGGCACGAAAAAACCAGTTCGTGCCGTTGACATCAAAATACGGTCGTTGTATCTTAATAATGTAACACAAAACAGGAGGACAATTACCATGTCTTTGACACCGGAACGCACGGCTGAGCTCCAGGAGCTCTGCCGTCAGTATCGGATCGACGTACTCACGGCCATTCACGGCGCACAGTCCGGTCACCCGGGCGGCAGCCTGTCTGCCTGTGAGATCCTCACGCTGCTGTATCAGCAGCGGATGCATGTCGACGCCGCGCACCCCGACGACCCGAACCGCGACCGCCTTGTGCTCTGCAAGGGGCACGCTGCGCCCATGCTCTACCGCAACCTGATCGGAAAGGGCTTTCTGCCTATCGAGAGCATGAACACGCTGCGCCAGACCGGCAGCCCGCTGCAGGGTCACCCGTGCATGCGCACGCCGGGCGTGGACATGCCGTCCGGCCCGCTGGGCATCGGCCTCGCCGCGGCGCAGGGCATCGCCCTCGGTCTGAAGCTCAATCAGTCCGATGCGCGCGTGTATGCCGTGCTCGGCGACGGCGAGCTCGATGAGGGCGCCGTCTGGGAGGCGGCTGCCTCGGCCGTGAAGTTCGGCCTCGACAATCTCACCGCTATCGTCGACTGGAACAAGGTGCAGCTCGACGGTACGACCGATGAGATCATGCCGCTGCGCGACCTGCCCGGCAAGTGGCGCGCCTTCGGCTGGAACGTGCTGCGCTGCGACGGGCACGATCTGACCGCGCTGGATGCCGCGCTCGACGCTGCCGCCGCCTGCAAGGGCGTGCCGACCGTGATCCTGGCCGACACGGTCAAGGGCAAGGGCGTGTCCTTTATGGAGGGCAAGGCCGCTTGGCACGGCAAGGCCATTCCGGACGCGGAATTCGCGCAGGCAATGCAGGAACTGGGAGGGAACGTCTGATGGGAAAATCCATTCGTGAAGTATACGGCACTGTGCTCGCCGAGCTCGGCGATACCAATGAGAATATCGTCGTGCTCGATGCCGACCTGTCCGGCTCTACCAAGAGCGGCATTTTCGCCAAGGCGCACCCCGAGCGGCATTTCAACATGGGCATTGCTGAGTCTGATATGGTCGCCACGGCGGCGGGCCTTTCCACGACCGGAAAGATCCCGTTCGTGAACACGTTTACGGTCTTTCTCACGACGCTGGGTCTCATCTCGGCGCGTGCGCAGGTGTGCTACGGCAACCTGAACGTGAAGTTCGGCGGCGCCTACTGCGGTATGTCCGACGCGCTCGACGGCGCGACGCATCACGCCACGGAGGACATTGCCGTCATGCGCTCGCTGCCGAACATGACCGTGCTCGTCCCGTCGGACGCGGCCAGCACCCGCTGGGCGACGAAGTATGCCGTCGACACCTACGGTCCGATGTACCTGCGCCTGTCGCGCGACGTGTACCCGGATCTGTATGACGAGAACACGAAGTTCGAGTGCGGCAAGGGCGCGATCGTGCGCGACGGCACGGACGTGACCGTCATCGCCTGCGGCATCCTTGTGCACAAGGCGCTCGAGGCGGCCGAGCAGATGGCCGAGCGCGGCGTGTCCGTGCGCGTGGTGGACATGTACTCCATCAAGCCCATCGACCGCGAGCTTATCCTGCGCTGCGCGCAGGAGACCGGCGCGATCGTCACCGCCGAGGAGCACAACATCTACGGCGGCCTCGGCAGCGCCGTGGCGGAGGTGCTTGCCTGGGGCGGCGCGGCTGCGCCGACGGAGTTTGTCGGCATTCCCGACACGTTCACCGAGACCGGCAAGTACACCGAGCTTCTCGCCAAATACGGCGTGGATGCTGCCGGCGTCGTGCGCGGCATCGAGCGGGTGCTCGCGCGCAAGCACTGAGTTTTTCTGCACAGTCAGGTCGGCGGGCAGTTTGCCTGCCGGCCTTTTTATCGGATCAGGAGGACACCATGCAGCGATTTTTTGCCCCCGGCCGCACGGAGCTGGCCGGGAATCATACCGATCACCAGCTCGGGCGCGTGCTGGCGGCGTCCGTGGACGTGGGCATCCGCGCGCGCGCCGCGCGCCGCCGTGACCGCCGCGTGTGCATCCACTCGCGGGGCTACCGTCCGTTTACCGTCTCGCTTGACGATCTGAGGGTTGACCCGCGCGCCTATGGCAAGCCGTGGGCGCTCGTGCGCGGCGTGGCGGCGGCCATTCTGGAAGCCGGCGGGGAAGTCGGCGGCTTCGAGGCGTGGGCTTCCTCTGCGCTGCGCACGGGCGGCGGGCTGTCGTCCTCGGCCGCGTTCGAGATCCTCGTCGGCCGCATCTTCAACGCGCTCTATAACGGCGGCGCGTTCACGCCGGAGCAGCTTGCCCGATTCGGTCAGCAGGCGGAAAACCGGCACTTCGGAAAGCCCTCCGGCCTCATGGATCAGATGGCGTGCGCGCGCAGCGGCGCGGTGTATCTCGATCTGGCCGCAGGGGAGATCCTTCCGGTCGCGGCGCCGTTTGCCGCCATGGGGCTCACGCTCAGCCTGACGGATACCGGCGGCAGCCACGCAGGGCTGACGGCGGCCTACGCCGCGATCCCGGCCGATATGCACAGCGTTGCGCGGCGCTTCGGCGCCGAGACGCTCTCGCAGGTCGACCCGGCGGACTTTTTCGCCCACCGGCTGCCAGGGCTTGCCGACGACCGCGCGGCACACTTTTTCGCAGAAAACGCGCGCGTGCCGCAGATGCGTGATGCGCTTGCGCGCCGGGATGCGGGGGAATATCTGCGCCTCATGAACGCCTCCGGCCGCTCGTCGGAGCAGCTGCTGCGCAACATCCAGGTCCCCGGCGGGGACGACCGGCTTGCGCGGGGGCTTGCCTGTGCGTCGGCGCTGCTCGACGGGGTGGGTGCGTGGCGCGTGCATGGCGGCGGCTTTGCCGGGGGCGTGCAGGCGCTCATGCCGTGTACTGCCTTTCCCGCCTACCGGCAGGCGATGGAGGCGCGCTTCGGCCCCGGCTCCTGCCGCGAGCTGCGCATCCCCGGCGCAGAATAAAACGCGCAGAATAAATAAACTGAATGCCCGCTTCCGACTGGAAGCGGGCATTCAGCTCGGCAAAAACCTCGTAGAGTTTGCGCCTGCAGGCGCAAAGAAAGTCCGATCATTTTCTCAGGCGACATGTGCGGCTGAGAAAATACTTCTCGGCCTGCAAACGTGCGCGCCGTCCGCCATGGGCGGACGGCGCGTGCGCTGCAGTCAGGCCGCAAACCTCTTTGTCAAAAAGGAATACTTTTTGACAGTCTAACGCCCGCTTCCTACCGGAAGCGGGCGTTTGCAATATTGTGATTATTTCAGGCGGATGCTCAGCAGCACGGGGTTGTGGTCGGAGAAGCAAAAGCCGTCATCCTGCGTCTGCACGCTCGTCAGCTCCACGTTCGGCGAGAGGATAAAGCCGTCGATGACGTAGTGCTGCGTGGCCTCGCTCTCGGCGTCATAGGGCTGATTGTCGAGGCGGCAGGTCGGCACGGCCGTGTCATACGCGAAGTGCCAGCCGTCGGGCAGCATGCTGTCGTCGAGCATGCCGGGCGTCCAGAGATCATCGTTTTTGATCGGGTACTTGTCCAGTCCGCCGGGGAAGGTCTGGTTGAAGTCGCCGCCGGCGATGACGTAGTTGCCCTTGGCGTATTCCTGCTCGAGGAACGACGTGAGCGCGGCGGTCTGCGCGGCCTTGCCCTCGCCGTCGTCATACGCCTCGAGATGGAGGTTGACGAGCACGAGCTGCGCATCCGTGCCCTCAAGGTCGATGTATACGGGCATGAGGCAGCGCTTGAGGTTTGCCACCGACACCGGCCATTTGAACGGGCTCGGCAGCGCGATGCGCTCGGCCGAGGCGATGGGCGCGGTCGAGAGCGTCATGAGCCCCGTGTTCACCCGGCCGATCGGCGGGATGGGGTAGGGCACGAAGGCACACTTGTAGTTCAGGGCATGTGCACTGTCCAGCTGCGTCTCGGTGCGCAGGCGGCCTGCCTCCTCAATGCCGTAGGCATGGGTCGAGGGGCCGGCGTCGATCTCCTGCAGGAACGTGAAGTCGGCGGCCATGCCCTGCACGGTCGCGACGATGCCGTCCATGTTCTTCTCCACGATGGCCTTGCTCGGCGCGCGGGTCTGCTTGCCGCCGTCCATAAAGAAGTCGGACTCTTCGCCCAGACCGGCATAGCCGACGTTCCACGACAGGATGGACACCTCGTCGCCCGGGGCGAAGGCGGCGGTGCTGTTGTCGCCGCGCGTCACGACGGCGGTCTCCGTCTTGACGTTGAGCTGCGTGGCGGTCAGCCAGATGAGCAACGCGGCGAACAGACCGACGAGAACGGCCAAGACGATCAGGATGATTTTGATTGGTTTTTTCATGGGATGCTTCCCTCCTCGGGGGCAGTTTACCACAATCTGTTGCCCCATGCAAACACAATCTTTGCAGGAACTTTACCCAGACTTCACCGGTTGAGCAGCCAGACGCCGAGGTTCAGATACGCCGCGAACAGCAGCCACAGGAGGTACGGTGCGCACAGCCACGCAGCCTCCGGATCGCGGCGGGAAAACTGTGCACTCATCGCCAGTACGAGCGCGATCAGCCCCGCGAGCAGGAAAAACGCCGCGCCGTGCTCCTGCCACAGGAAAAACACCACCGGCCAAAAACCGTTGACGCCGAGCTGAACGCACCAGAGTGCGGCTGCCTGCCTGCGCGCACTGCCGGAGCCGGCGCGCCAGACGCGCCCCATGGCGATGCCCATGAGCAGATAGAGCAGCGTCCACACGACCGGAAACAGCCGGTCCGGCGGTGTGGCGGGCGGCTTGGTCAGCAGGTCGTAGGCATCCATGCCCGCGCGTGCGGCGGCACCTGCCGCGCCGCTGACGGCCAGCGCGAGCACGACGAAGAAAAGATAAGGGCGCAGCGCGCTCCATTTGTTCAACTTGCCTCACCTCGGAGAAAAACGGGATACTTTAATCTATGCCGCGTCCACTTGTAAAATACATGGGATCCATGATACACTAATAGGGCGAAAATTGACAATAACGGAGGTTCCCGATATGGATTATGCACACCTGATGCAGGCAGACCCGGAGCTGTATGCTTCCATGGCGCGCGAGCTGGAGCGTCAGCGCGACCATCTGGAGCTGATCGCGTCCGAGAATTTCACGAGTCAGGCCGTCATGGAGGCTGTTGGCAGCCACCTGACGAACAAATACGCCGAGGGCTATCCCGGCGCGCGCTACTACGGCGGCTGCGAGTACGTCGATGAGGTCGAGCGTCTGGCGATCGAGCGCGTGACGCGGCTGTTCGGCGCGGACCACGCAAACGTCCAGCCGCACTCCGGCTCGCAGGCGAATATGGCCGTGTATGCGGCGCTGCTGCAGCCGGGCGACCGGATCCTCGGCATGAACCTCTCCCACGGCGGACATCTGACGCACGGCAGCAAGGCGTCTTTGTCCGGGAAATATTTTGAGGCGCATTTCTACGGCGTTGACCCCGAGACCGAGACCATCGACTATGAGGCGCTTGCGCGCACAGCCGAGGAGGTCCGCCCGAAGCTCATCATCGCCGGTGCGAGCGCGTATCCGCGCGTGATCGACTTTGCGCGCTTCCGTCAGGTCGCCGATTCCGTCGGCGCGTACCTGATGGTCGATATGGCGCACATCGGCGGCCTGGTCGCTGCGGGCGTGCACCCGAGCCCCGTGCCGTATGCCGACGTCGTCACCTGCACGACGCACAAGACGCTGCGCGGCCCGCGCGGTGCGATCATCCTCTGCCGCGACGAGCTGGCCAAGAAGATCGACAGCGCCGTCTTCCCCGGCACGCAGGGCGGCCCGCTCATGCACGTCATCGCCGGCAAGGCGGTCTGCTTCGGTGAGGCGCTGCAGCCGGCCTTCCGCACCTATCAGCAGCAGGTGGTCCGAAATGCCGCCGTGCTCGCCGAGACGCTGCAGCAGGGCGGCATCCGTCTGGTCTCCGGCGGCACGGATAATCATCTCATGCTGGCCGACGTTTTCAGCCGCGGCCGTACCGGTGCGCAGATGCAGGATCTGCTCGACGCGGCGAACATCACCGCCAACAAGAACACCATCCCGAACGAGACGCAGTCCGTGCGCGTCACGAGCGGCGTGCGTCTGGGTACGCCGGCCGTCACGACCCGCGGCATGGGCGAGGAGGAGATGCGCCGGATCGGCGCGCTCATCTGCCGTCTGGTCGATGAGGGCGAGGACGCCGTCGCGTCCGTGCGGGCGCAGGTGCTCGATCTGTGCGCGCGCTTCCCGCTCTATCCGGATCTGCAGGCGTAAGCTGCCGTCAGGCCGCAAACCCCTTTGTCAAAAAGCAACACTTTTTGACAGCCTTAAAAACCGCGCTCCCGTGTTTCGGGAGCGCGGTTTTCTGCTGTTTACGGCTTGCACGCGCCGCAGGGTGTGTAGCCCGCGGTCAGCGCCTGCTCGGCGCTGTCAAAGGCGATGCGGTTTTCCGCTTTGACCTGCGCTGCGTATCTGCAGCCGGCGCGGTGATATTTCATGGAGTTGCGGTTGCCGATGTAGGCGGCATCCACTGCGGCGGTCGTCTGCGGCTGTTTTGGTGCGGCGGTCGGCACCGGGGCTGCGGTCTCGGGCGGCACGTTGCGCTCGGTCGTGATGACGACGGCCTGCGCCGGCGAGCGCACCTCGCGGACGGTGGCGACGCCTGCCCATCCCGCCGTGACGGCGAGCGCGAGCACCAGCTCCACGAACCACCACGTTTTCCAAAGCCGTGTGCCGCGCGGTGCGTACTGCAATGCGAGCAGCAGCACGGCCGCCTCCAGCGCGGTAAGACCCCAGCCGAGCTGCCCGCAGGTGAGCAGGGCGATACCGGCGGCGGTGCACACGCAGCCCAGCAGTACCTTCCAGATACGGCGCCATTCGATCTGCATTCCGTTCTTCCTCCCTTTGGCGGCAAATGTGCGCGCCCATTGCGTCGTTTTGCTCTGTAAATTGTTTATTCTATCCGGTTTCACAAAAAAATCAAGACCTAAATGAAAAAAAGCTTACATTTTCTCAAAATTTGTGTTACACTACTTCAAGGGGGCAGGTTTGCGGCCGCAGTGCGGCCGCATGGCCGCCCGATTTGTTTGTTTTTGAGGCTTGGCGGAGGAAAGGATAGTCAAATGTACGAGATTGGTCAATTGATCGTGTATGGAAACGAGGGCGTCTGCCGCGTGGAGGAGATCGGCACGCCGAAGATCTCCGGTGTGGACAAGCACCGCGATTACTATACGCTTGCGCCCATTTACCGCGAGGGGAAGGTGTTCACGCCCGTGGACAGCAAGGTGTTCATGCGCCCGGTGATCTCGCGCGAGGAGGCACTGGCGCTCATTGACCGCATCCCGGAGATGACCGCGGAGGTCTATGAAAACGCCAATCTCCGTTTTCTCAATGAGCACTATCAGCACTGCCTCCAGAACTATACCTGTGCTGACCTTCTGCAGCTGATCAAGGACGTGCGTGCCAAGCGCTGCCGGATGATCGAGCGCGGCAAGAAGCTCGGCCTCGTCGATGAGCGCTATATGAAGCGCGCCGAGGAGATGCTCCACGGGGAGCTGGCCGTCGCGCTGGGTATGACGCGCGAACAGGTGCCGCAGTTCATCAGTGATGCGCTCGGTGACGCGGGCGAGCCGGAAGCCGCCCTTGCCTGAATCGGAAGTTGGAAATCCCGCCGGACATTGCGTCCGGCGGGATTTTTGCAGTTTTCCCTTGACAGACGGGCAAAGTGCGTGTATGCTACGGTTTGAATTCGGGACTGATTCCCGATTTGGAGGCGAATCATGCGAAACAGTTATCACACGCAGCAGCGCTGTGCGCTGCTGGCGTTTTTGTCTGCGCACGCGGACGAGCAGTTCACGGTCGAGCAGCTGCTCACAGCCATGGGCGACGAGGCCCCCGGACGCAGCACGGTCTACCGCGCGCTTGACCGGCTGGTCGAGGAGGGCACGGTGCGCCGCTTCGCGCCCGAGAGCGGCGGCAGCGCCGCCTATCAGGCCATGGACCCCGGTCACTGCGATGCGCACCTGCACTTAAAATGTGTCGGCTGCGGGCGGCTGATCCATCTTGACACCGGCGTCTCCGACGCGCTGCAGGCAGACCTGCTGCGCGCGGCGGGCTTCACGGTCGACGGGCGCAGCACGACGATCTACGGCACGTGCGCCGCCTGCGGCGGAAAGCGGGGCGGCCATGCGTAAGATCTTATGTGTGCTGCTCTCGGCTGTGCTGGCCGTGTCGGCGTTGTCCAGCTGCGCGGTGCAGAAAAACCCGGACGCTGACGATGGCAAGCTCCACGTCGTCACGACGATCTTTGCGCCCTATGACTTTGCGCGGCAGGTCGGCGGGGACGATGTGTCGGTCACGATGCTGCTGCGCCCCGGCTGCGAGGTGCACGCCTATGAGCCGACGCCGAAGGACATCATCGCCATCCGCAATGCCGATGTGTTCATCTACGTCGGCGGCGAGTCGGATGCGTGGGTGCAGACGGTGCTCGAGGGAGTGGATAACCCCGATCTGCGTGTCGTGACGCTCATGGACTGCATCGAGCTGCTGCACGAGGAAACGGTCGAGGGAATGCAGGCCGAACGGCACGGCCACGACCATGATGCGGAGGACGAGGACGAGGAAGAGCTCGATGAGCACGTCTGGACGTCTCCGCGCAACGCCGCACGCATCTGTCGGAAGCTGTGCGACACGTTCTCGGCGGCGGACAGCGCGCACGCGGCGCAGTATGCGCAGCGTTGTGGGGACTATGTGGAGCAGCTTGACCGCCTTGACGCGGAATTTCAGGATGTAGTGGAGAATGCTGCGCGAAAAACGGTGGTTTTTGCAGACCGCTTCCCACTGCGGTATTTTGCCGACGCCTACGGACTGGACTACTATGCGGCCTATCCCGGCTGCGCGGACGCGGCCGAGCCGTCGGCTGCCACGGTGGCATTTCTGATCGACAAGGTGCGCGCGGAGGGCATCCCGGTCGTGTTCACGATCGAGCTCTCGAACGGAAAGCTCGCCGACACGATCTGTGAGGCCACGGGCGCGAAAAAACTGGAATTTGCGACCTGTCACAACGTGACGGCGCAGGCATTTGCAAACGGCGCAACGTATTTGCAGCTCATGGAGCGCAACGTACAGGCGCTGCGGGAGGCATTGAACTGAATGGCACTCATTACTTGTGAACACGTCTGTCTCGGCTATGACGGGCAGACGGTGCTGCGCGACGTGAACTTCACGGTCTCGCGCGGCGATCTGCTGTGTGTGGTCGGCGAAAACGGCTCGGGCAAGTCCACGCTCATCAAGGGACTGCTCGGTCTCAAGGCGCCGGAGCAGGGCAGCATCACGCTCGGCGACGGGCTCGTGCGCAACGAGATCGGCTACCTGCCGCAGCAGACACAGCTCCAGCGCGACTTTCCGGCAAGCGTGGCGGAGGTCGTACGCTCGGGCTGCATCAACCAGATGCGCGGCCGCGCGTTTTATTCCCGCGCCGACCGCGCCCGTGCGCAGGAAAATATGGAGCGCATGGGCATCGAGGATCTGGCCGGCTGCAGCTATCAGGCGCTCTCCGGCGGCCAGCAGCAGCGCGTGCTGCTCGCGCGTGCCCTGTGCGCCACGCGCAAGCTCCTCCTGCTCGACGAGCCGGTCACGGGGCTTGACCCCGTGGCGACGGGGGAGCTGTATAACCTCATCAAGCTCGTCAACCTCTGCAACGACATCACCGTCATCATGGTCACGCACGACATTGACGCCGCGCTGCGCTATGCCACGCACGTGCTGCACCTCGGCCATCAGCAGCTGTTTTACGGCACGGCGGCGGACTATAAGCAGAGCGATGCCGCGCGCCGGTTTCTGGGAGGGCGGAAGGTATGAAGATCATTCTGGAGATGCTGTCGTATCCGTTTCTCGTGCGCGCGCTCGTGGTGGGCGTGCTGGTGTCGCTGTGCGCGTCGCTTCTGGGCGTGTCGCTCGTGCTCAAGCGCTACTCCATGATCGGCGACGGACTCAGTCACGTCGGCTTCGGCGCACTTGCGATCGCAGCGGCGTTCAATCTCGCACCGCTGGCGGTGGCGGTGCCGGTCGTAGTCGTGGCGGCGTTTTTGCTGCTGCGCCTGTCGCAGAGCGGCAAGCTCAAGGGTGACGCCGCGATCGCGCTGCTCTCGAGCAGCGCACTGGCCATCGGCGTGATGACCGTATCCGTCACGAGCGGCATGAATACCGACGTGAATAACTACATGTTCGGCAGCATCCTGTCGCTGTCGTCGGCCGATCTGCGCCTGAGCCTGATCCTGTCGGCGGCGGTGCTGGCGCTGTTCGTGCTGTGCTATCCGCGCATTTTCGCCGTCACCTTTGACGAGACGTTCTCGCGCGCGACGGGCGTGCACACGCAGGCGTACAATATGCTCCTCGCGGTGCTCACGGCGGTCACGATCGTGCTCGGTATGCGCATGATGGGCGCGCTGCTCATCTCGAGCCTCATCATCTTCCCGGCGCTGACGGCGATGCGCGTGTTCGGCACGTTCCGCTCGGTCACAATCTGCGCGGCCGTGGTGTCGGTGGTGAATTTCCTGCTCGGTATGGTCCTGTCCTACGTGTTCGAGACGCCGTCCGGCGCGAGCGTCGTGGTGGTCGATCTCGTGGTGTTTCTGCTCTTTTGCGGTGTGCAGCGCATTCAGTGCCGCGTGAAAAAATGAGAAACGAAGCGGCGGCTCTGACCGGAGCCGCCGCTTTGGACGTTTTCAGCACTGCATCTGCCGGAGCATCTCCTGCCGCAGGTGCACGATGATGCGCTTTTCGAGCCGGCTGATGTAGCTCTGCGAGATGCCGAGCAGGCCTGCGACCTCCTTTTGCGTCGCCTCGTGCGTGCCGCCGATGCCGAAGCGCAGCAGGATGATGCGCCGGTCGCGCTCGCACAATGTCTCGATGGCATGCAGGAGCATGGTGCGCTCGGCGTCGTCCTCGAGCGGGCGGCTCACGGCGTCGGCGTCCGTGCCGAGAATGTCCGAGAGCAGCAGCTCGTTGCCGTCCCAGTCGGTGTTGAGCGGCTCGTCAATGCTCACCTCCGTTTTCTGGGCGCTGCATTTGCGCAGATACATGAGGATCTCGTTTTCGATGCAGCGCGAGGCGTAGGTCGCAAGCTTGATGTTCTTGTCCGGCTTGAAGGTGTGGATGGCCTTGACGAGACCGATCGTGCCGATCGAGATCAGATCCTCGATGTGGATGCCGGTGTTTTCAAACCGGCGCGCGATGTATACCACCAGCCGCAGGTTGTGCTCGATGAGCAGGGAAGCGGCGTCCTCGCTCCCGGCGGTGAGTGCGCGGATGGCCTGCTGCTCGGCCTCGCGCCCGAGCGGGGCGGGCATGGTGTCGCTCCCGCCGATGTAAAATATCCCCGGCGCACCGCCGCGCAGCCGCAGCTGCAGCACCATCCAGAGCATACGCAGTCTTTCCGATAATTTCGGCACAAAAACCCCTCCTCAGTTTTTTGGCGGCAGCACCATGGAAAATGCCCCGTCGGATGTGAGTGCCTGCGCGCTCAGGGCCAGCAGCATCGGCTCCGGCGCGCCGTCGATCATCACGCTGTCCGGCCGAAATGCCGGCAGCAGCGCACCCGTCACGCCCACCGCGCGGTACGGCAGCAGCACGACCCGTCCGGTGCACTCCGGCAGCGCGCCGAGCACCGACAACGTCTGCACCGCGTCGTCCGGCAGCGCGTGCAGCGCCGGAAACAGCGGCAGCACCGCCGCACGCTCGACTACGGCCGCCGGCAGACCGGACACCGGGTCATGCAGGTCGTTGCCGCTGTCGCGCAGAGCGCGGACGGTCGTACTGCGTCCGGCGAGTGTGACCGTCACGGTGCGCACCTCGCGTGTGGCAGTCTTTGCCCGCCGCCGGAACACCGCCGATGCGGCTGCATAGCACACGGCAAATGACAGCGCCAGCACCCGGCCGGACACCGTCACGAGTGCGCCGCTGCCCGGCGACACGCCCGCGAGCATGCTCGCTGCATATACCGCGCCGCCGAACGCGGCGGAAACCGCGAAAAACACCACCGCGCACCGCGCCCAGTGCGCCTCGCCGCCGAAGGCGATGAGCGCCATGGCCGCGCCGAGCGCGAGCTTCATCGCGCCGCTGCCGAGCCAGCCGCACCCGGGCAGCACCATGACCGCTGCGTACAGCGCGCCCGTGAGCGCTGCGAGCAGATACCGAGCGCGGCGCAGCACCACGCCGCACACGCGTGCGGACGCGAGCACAAGACAGTAGTCGAGCAGCAGATTGAGCCCGAACAGGCGATCGAGATAGATGACGTCCATGGCACTATCGTATCACGCCGCGCGCGGGAAAATGCGCAAAAGCCGCCGGGGGAAAGCGGGCGGAAAAAAGCACGGTTTCCCGGTGCGGGAAATGTCGCAGAGCGTTGATTTTGCAGTGGGCGGCTGTTATAATGATGCGTGATTTCAAAGCAGGCGCGCGCAGTGCGCTGCGTGTTTTCGATATTCCCTTAGGAGGCAAACGATGAAAGCAGACAAACGATCCTTGGCGCTGCTCCTGGCGCTGGTGCTCATCTGCACGGTGCTGCCGGTCCCGCCGGCGCAGGCTGCGGATGTGCAGCCGGTGCTCTCGGCTGCGCTGGCACGGCAGGCTTCCGCCGTCCCGTCTCCGGGCTATGGCGATGAGTGGACGATGCTCGGTCTCGCGCGCGGCGGCTATTTCACCGCGGACAGCGACTATTTTGCGCGCTATTACGCAGACCTCGCGGCCAAAGTGCCGGAGCTGACGGCGGCGTCCGGGCGCGACGGCGCGCTCAACGCCTACAAGTCCACGGACAATTCGCGTGTCATCCTCGCCCTGTCCGCCATCGGGCGCGACGCGGCGCAGGTCGGCGGGTGCGATCTCACCGCGCCGTATGCAGATTTTTCCTGGGTGAGCAATCAGGGCATCAACGGGCCCATCTTCGCGCTGCTTGCGCTCGACAGCCGCAATTACCTGCCCGGCAGCGCGGTGCGCCGTCAGTGCGTGGATGCGATCCTGAGCGCCGAGTGCTCCGGCGGCGGCTGGGCGTTCGGCGGCTCTGCTGCCGACCCGGACATGACGGCCATGGCGCTGCAGGCGCTGGCGGCCTACCGCTCCGAGGCGGCGGTCGCGGCGGCCGTGACGCGCGGTCTGGATGTGCTCTCGGCGATGCAGACCGGCGACGGGGACTTCGCTTCATCCGGCGTTGTGAACGCCGAGAGCGCCGCGCAGGTCATCGTTGCGTGCACGGCGCTGGGCATCGATCCGGACACGGACAGCCGCTTTGTCAAGGACGGCGGCTCGGCGGTCGATGCGCTGCTGACGTTTTATGATGCGGATGCGGCCGCCTTTCGCCACACGGCCTCCGGCAGCGTGAACAGCCTTGCCACCGAGCAGGCGGTGTATGCGCTTGTGGCCGTGTCACGTCTGCGCCGTGGGCAGAGCAGCCTCTATCAGGAGACGGACACGCCCACGGTCAAGACGCCCGACGACCCCGGCACGTCGATTGCGCGCGTGCTCTGCACGGCGGACGGCAGCGGCCTCATCCCGGCGGGATACCGCACGGTCGCAGTGTGCCCGCCGGATGCGTCGGCGGACAGCACCGTCACGTTTTCCGACGGGACGCAGCTGCTCTACAGCCCCGTATTGTCCGAGCGCAGCGGCATGCCGACGTGGGTGTGGCTCTTCGCGCCGGACGTGACGGATGATGCGCTCAACGACCCGGCAAGCTACACCGTGGCAAACGGAAAATCTGCCGTGCTCACCGTCGGCGATGTCAACGGCGACGGCGTCATCAACGCGCAGGATGCACTGACCATCCGCACGGTCTGCGCCGGGGAGACGACTCCGGCGGCGAACGTGCTGCTGGCGATGGATGCGGATCTCAACGGCTGCGTGGACGCGCAGGATGTGCGCGCGGTGGCCGACAGCTTTGTGTACGATACGGCGCTGCCCGCAGCGCAGGAGGACGAAACATGAAGTCTTTCCGGACAAAAAAGAATCTTGCCATTGCGCTCAGCGTCCTGCTTGTCGCGGCGATCGTGGTGCTGTGCATCGCGCTGCGGCAAAAGAGCGACGCGGATGTTGACCCCACGCTGACGCTCGTGTGCACGCCGGCGGATGCCGACGGTGTGTGCACAGTCGATGTGGAGCTGACCGGTCTGCCGGACGGCGGACATTACGGAGCGGCGAGCATCGCCGTGGCCTTCGACCCGGCGCAGCTGACCTTTCTCGGCACGGACGACGGGGACATCCCGCTCGTGATGGGAAGCCTCCCGGAGTGGGAGAGCGATCCCGCGCGCGCAAACGAGACCGGCAGCGCGCGTGCGCTGTGTCTGCCGGAGGAGGGGGCTGCGCTGGCCACATCGACCGGCAGCGTGCTCGTGCGCCTGCACTTTCGGCTGGCCGACGGTGTGACGGAGTCGGCGCTGACGGTGACGGACGCGGTGCTTGCCGCCGCGGACGAGACCGAGAGCCTCGCCTCGGCAGCGGCCACGCTCACGGTCGCCGGCGGGACGGTGCGCCGTGGGTAAGCGGCGCACACTCGGGCTGCTGCTGTGCCTGCTACTGTTGCTGTGCACGGCCTGCGGCGGCCGGACGCAAAATGACACCGGTGATCTGCACTGCACGGTGACGATCGAATGCGGCACGGTGCTCGGGCACATGGACGATCTGAGCCCCGGCAAGGCGGAGATCGTCCCGGCCGACGGCGTGCTCCTGCCGGAGACAGCGGTCGCCTTTTCCGAGGGGGACACGGTGTTTGACGTGCTGCAGCGGGTCTGCCGGGCGCAGGGCATCCACATGGAGTCGAACTGGACGCCTGCGTACAACAGCGCCTACATCGAGGGCATCGGCAACCTCTACGAATTCGACTGCGGCAACCTCTCCGGCTGGATGTACAGTGTCAATGGCGTCTGGCCGGACTATGGCTGCAGCAGCTGCACGCTGCACGACGGCGACACCGTCGTCTGGAGCTATACCTGTGATCTTGGGCGCGACGTCGGCGCCCGGCAAGGAGAACCATGACTGATTCTTTTTCGGCGCTGCATCCGGCGCTGACCTTTTGCTATTTTGCGGCGGTGCTGCTGCTGACGATGTTCGTGCTGCACCCGGTGTTTCTGGCACTGAGCCTGCTGGGCGCGCTGGGCTACTGCGCGCAGCTGCGCGGCTGGCGCAGCCTGTGGCGGACACTCGGCCGGCTCGTGCCGTTTCTGGTGCTGATGGCGGCGCTCAATGCGCTGTTCAACCACGCGGGCGTGACGATGCTGTTTTATCTGCCCAACGGCAACCCCGTCACGCGCGAGGCCCTGTGCTACGGCGCGGCTGCGGCGGCAATGTTCGCGGCCGTGATCCTGTGGTTTCAGTGCTGCAGCGCCGTCATGACGGCGGATAAATATCTGTACGTGTTCGGCAGCGTGCTGCCGAGCGTGTCCCTGCTGCTGAGCATGGCGCTGCGGTTCGTACCGAAGTTTTCCGCGCACATCCGCGCCGTGCGCGCGGCGCAGGCGTCGCTCGGCTGCGGCACGCGTGAGGGCAGTGCGTGGCAGCGGCTGCGCAATGGTGCGCGCGTGCTGTCCGTCACCGTCTCGTGGGCGCTCGAGAGCGGCATCACGGCGGCGGATTCCATGAAGAGCCGGGGCTACGGCGCCGGCAGAAGAACGTATTTCGGCAACTACCGCTTCACCCGGCGCGACGGCGTGCTCAGCGCTGTGCTTGCGCTCGCGCTTGCGGGCGTGTGCGTGGGCATCGGCCGCGGCGCGCTGTATGTGCGCTACTACCCGTCGATGCACATCGGCAGCGCCGGCGCGCTCGGCGCGGTGTGCGCGGCGTGCTTTGCGCTGCTGTGCTTTTTGCCGCTGCTGCTCGATGGAAAGGAGGCGCTGACATGGCGTCGTTTGCGCTCGAACATCTGACATTTTCCTATCCGGGGCAGACGCGCCCGGCGCTTGACGATCTCACGCTCACGATCCCCGAGGGGGCGGTCACGGTGCTCTGCGGCGAGAGCGGCAGCGGCAAGTCGACCCTCCTGCGCCAGCTCAAGACCTGCCTCACGCCGCACGGCGAGACCGGCGGCACGGTGCGCTTTGGGGACGCGCTTTTGAAAGACATCCCGTTTGCTGAGCAGGCGCGGCGCATCGGCTTCGTGCTCCAGCATCCGGACGATCAGATCGTGACGGACAAGGTGTTTCACGAGCTCGCGTTCGGGCTCGAGAGCCTCGGCTGCGACGAAAAAACCATGCGGCTGCGCGTCGCCGAGATGGCGAGCTATTTCGGCATTGCCGACTGGTTTGAGCGCGACGTGCAGACGCTCTCCGGCGGGCAAAAGCAGATGCTCAACCTCGCCTCCGTCGTGGTCATGCGGCCGGATGTGCTCATTCTGGACGAGCCGACGAGCCAGCTCGACCCCATCGCGGCGAGCACGTTTTTGCACACGCTGCGCAAGCTCAACGAGGAGCTCGGTCTCACGATCCTGCTGTCCGAGCAGCGGCTGGAGGAGGCCGTGCCGCTGGCGGATCATCTCATTGTGCTCGAGCAGGGGCGATTGCTTGCATCCGGCGCGCCGCAGGAGGCGGCGGCCGCGGTGCGTGGTCATGCGATCTTTTCTGCCATGCCTACGGCGGCGCGCATCGCCGCCGCGCTCGGCGCACCGGAGCACCTGCCGCTTACCGTGCGCGAGGGGCGGGCATATCTGCGCGGCTATGCGCAGCATCCGCTGCCGGAGGCGAAAAGTGCCCCCACACAGGCACAGCCCGTGCTGCGCGTGCGCGACGGCTGGTTTCGCTACGCGCAGAACGCGCCGGATGTGCTGCGCGGTTTTTCGCTCACGCTGCGCCCGGGCGAGCTCTACGCGCTCACCGGCAGCAACGGCAGCGGCAAGACGACGGCGCTCGGCGTGCTTGCGGGGAAGCTGCGTCTGTATCGCGGCAGCGTGTATCTGGATGGAAAAAAACAGCGCGCGCTCCAGCCCCTGCGCGACGGCATCGCCGCCGTGCCGCAGGACCCGCGCACGCTCTTCACGGCGGACACGGTGCGCGCCGATCTCGCGTCGCTCGGCAGGGATGCCGCGCTGGTGGACACGGTCGTGCAGCAGATGGCGCTCGCGCCGCTGCTCGAGCGGCACCCGTTTGATCTCTCGGGCGGTGAGCAGCAGCGTGCCGCGCTGGCAAAGGTGCTGCTCATGCAGCCGCGCGTGCTGCTGCTTGACGAGCCGACCAAGGGCATGGACGGCGCGTTCAAGGCGGAATTCGGTGCGCTGCTGCGTACCCTCTGCGCGCAGGGCACGGCTGTGTGCATCGTGAGCCACGATGTAGAGTTTTGCGCGCAGTATGCCGACCGCTGCGGTCTGCTCTTTCGCGGCGAGGTCGTGACGGAAAACGACCCGCACGCGTTTTTCTCCGGCAATTATTTTTACACAACGGCGGCGGCACGCATCGCGCGCGCTGCTGCACCCGGCGCGGTGCTGTGCGAGGAGGTCGTGCAATGTCTGGCAGACTGACGCGCCGCACATGGGCCGCGCTGGCGATCCTGCTTCTGGCGATCCCGGCGCTGATGGCGGTGTTCGTGTGCGTGTGGGACGAGCGCAAATACTACCTCACGTCGCTGCTGCTCGTGGGGCTGATGTTCGTGCCGTTCGTGCTGCGCTTTGAGGGGCGCAGACCGCAGGCGCGCGAGCTCGTGCTGCTCTCGACGATGACGGCACTGGCTGTGGCCGGGCGCGCGGCGTTTTACTGGCTGCCGCAGTGCAAGCCCGTGTGCGCGATCGTGATCCTCACGGCGGTGGCCTTCACGCCGGAGGCGGGCTTCGTCACCGGCGCGGCGGCGGGGCTGATCTCGAACTTTTTCTTCGGTCAGGGACCGTGGACACCGTGGCAGATGCTCGGCTTCGGGCTCGTGGGCTTTGTCGGCGGCGTGCTGTTTTCGGGGCGCAGGGTGCGCCTTGTGCCGCTAGTGATCTACGGCTTTTTGTCGGTGTTCGTGCTCTACGGCGTGCTGCTCGACACGGCGAGCATGCTCATGTATAATGCCGCACCCTCGTGGCAGCTCTGGCTTGCGACGTGCGCGTCCGGGGTCGTTTTTAACCTCATTCATGCGTGCAGCACGGCGCTGTTTTTGCTCGTGCTGTACAAGCCGCTCCTGAGCAAGCTTGCGCGTGTGAAAGAAAAGTACGGGCTTCTGGAATGAAAAAAGTCTCCGCATCCAACCGGATGCGGAGACTTTTTTATCTGTACTTCATGCCTGCTGCCAGAGCAGGCGGTGATCGTCAAAGATGACCTGCAGCCGGCCGGTGTCCTTCCCCCACGCGAGGTAGGAGCGCACCGTGCTGCCGACGAGCGCGTACTGCTCAAAATCCATCACAAGATCAAAGCGCCGGAACAGCTGCTGCAGCACGGACTCGAACGTCTGCGGTGTGCGGCAGAGCTCGGTGATGATGTCTGCGATCTCGAGCACCTTGTCGATGTTGTACTGCGCGAGCGGCACGATGTCCTCCGTCACGGCGGCGTGCGCCGGCACGAATGCACGCGCGCGGAGCGACTTGACCGTCTCGAGCGTGTTCAGGTAGGCAGCCACATCGTAAAGAAAGCCGATCTGATACTTTTCCAGCGTCTCGCGGCTCGACAGGCAGTCGGCCAGATACACCACGTCGTCCGGCGTGCGAAAGCCCACCATGTCGAAAAAATGCCCCGGCAGCGGCAGCAGCCCGAACCCCTCCGGCAGACACGCCGCAGTCAGCTCCTGCGCGTCGCTCGGCTTCGCCATGAGAAACTTATGCCGCAGGTCCTTCGGCGGATAGCCGCCGTAGAGAAACGCGGGCTCGAGCAGCGGGTGGCGCGTGAGATCGCACTCGATGCCGGGGGCATAGACCCTGCAGCCGGTCTGGTTTTGCAGGTACTGGTTGCCGCCGATGTGGTCGGCGTTGGAGTGCGTGTTGTAGATGGCGGTCAGATGCCAGCCGTTTTGGTCGAGCAGCTGGCGCACCTTGCGTCCGGCCTCCTTGTCGTTGCCGCTGTCGATGAGGCAGACGTCGGTGTCATTCAGGCGCACAAGACCGATCTTGGCGGGGCTCTGGATATAGTAGCTGTTTCCGGAAACCTGCGTCAGTTCGTACATCGGGGCGTCCTCCTTTTTCAGATGTTTTGCCGGCGGATGAGCGGCTCGACCTGTGCGGCGAGCTGCGCGAGCGCGCCCGGCGCAAACGGGGAGCGGAAGCCGGCTTCGGTCAGCAGCTCCGTCCAGAGCTTTTCGCCGCCCTGCTCCGACAGGTGCAGGTAGCGAGCGAATGCGCCGTCATAATCGTCCTGCGACGCGAGCAGGAACTGGAACGCCGCCGTCTGCGCAAGACAGTAGTCAATGTAGTAAAATGGCGTCTCATAGATGTGCATCTGGTATTGCCAGCGTGTGCCGCGCTCGAGATACGGGATGCCGCGCTGGTCGATGTGCGGACGGTACTTCGCCTCCAGCTCCAGCCAGACGGCGTTGCGCCCGGCGGGGGTGAGATCGGGCTCGGCGTAGACGCGGTGCTGGAATTCGTCCACCATCGTGCCGTAGGGCAGAAAGCTCAGCGCATCGAGCGCGTGCTGGAAGCGGTAGCGCTGCGCATCGCCCGCCTGCGGGAAAAAGCCGTCGAGATACGGCCAGGCGAAAAACTCCATGCTCATCGAGTGCGTCTCGGCGGTCTCCATGCCGCCGCAGCCGAGCTCGAGCGCGAAGCGGTTGTTCGCGATCAGGTAGGCGTTGAGCGCGTGGCCGGCCTCGTGCGTCACGACGTCCACGTCGCCGGAGGTGCCGTTGAAGTTTGCGAGGATGAACGGCTGATGGTACTTGACAAACTCCGTGCAGTAGCCGCCGCCCCACTTGTTCGGGCGCGCATCGACGTCGAAGGCCTCATTTTCGCACATCATGCGGAAAAACGTGCCCGGTACGTCGCCCATGCCGTCGTACATCTTCTGCGCCGCGGCAAAGAGCGCCTCCTTGCCGCAGGGCGTCGGATCGCCGCCGGGGGTAAAGACCTCGTTGTCGTAGAGGCGGAACGTGTCGATGCCGAGGCGCTTGGCGTTTTCCAGCCGCAGCCGCGACACGACCGGCACGATGTCGCGCACGATGTTCTCGCGGAACGTCTGCGCGGCCTGCACATCGTAGCACATGCGCTCCATGCGGCAGTAGCCGAGCTCGATGAAGTTTTCATAGCCCATTTTCCTGGCCATCCGGTCGCGCACGTGCACGAGCCGGTCAAAGATGCCGTCGAGCTGCTCACTGTGCGCGGCCAGCGTCGTGCCGAGCACCTCATAGCATTCTCTGCGCGTGGCGCGGTCGGCGCTGCGGGCGTATTTCATCAGCATCGGGCGCGGCAGCTGTTCGCCCCGGAAGGGGAAGAGCATACCCGCCATGAGCTGGGCATATTCGCTGACAAGCTTGTTCTCCTCGACCATGTCGTCCACGATCTCCGGCGACATACTCCGCCGCTGCAGCTCCATGCTGCGCAGCAGGATCGGCGAGAGCGCCTGCTCGAGCTCTGCCCGAAACGGGCTGTCGAGCACGGCAGAGGCATACTGCAGATCCAGGTTTTCAATCTCCGGACCGATCTCGTCATAGTAGTCCTTCTCGGCCAGATAAAACGGGTCGACGGTGTTGATCGTGTAGCGCATATACGACAGCGACTGCGCCGTATCGTACTCCGTCTTGAGCGAGAGATATTCCGCGCGCGCTTCGAGGATCTCCTCGACGCTCCGTGCGCCGCGTACGCGCTCGATCACGTGCCGGAGTCCGGCGGTCATCTCCTCGCGCGTTACGCGCCGGTAGGGGAGTTGGGATACTTTCATGCTTGCTCCTTTCCAAGGTCTGCGGCGAAAAACTGCTTTTGCGATGCAAAAATAAGAAATGTGTCATTTCCTCGCCCCTGCGGGGCAACCGGAAACGATGCACAAAAACTTCATGCACCGGCATTTGCGGCGTTTCCCAGTGCAGCACGCATGCATGGAGTTTTATGCCATCATATAACCGCGCTGCCGATTCGTCAAGAACTGTTTGCGCCTGCACCGAGATGCGAAAGCGAAGACGCCCCGGATGTCTGGCATCCGGGGCGCCGCGTGATTTATTCGGTTTCGTTTTTCGCCTGATAGGCGCGCACGTAGGCCACAAGCGTGTCGACGGTTTTCTCGATGCCGAGCTTGCCGCTGTTGACGACGAGGTCGTAGCCGCGCGCATCGCCCCACTTCGTGTCGCAGTAGTAGTTGTGGTAGGCCTTGCGGTCGCGGTCGACGCGGCGCATCTCCTGCGCCGCCTGATCGGCGGTGAGGGATTTTTCCTCCATGAGCCGCTGGCGCTTCACGTCGGGCTTTCCGGCGATGAACAGGTGCACGGCGTTCGGGTTGGCGCGCAGCACATAATCCGAGCACCGGCCGAGCACGACGAACGACTCGCCGCTGTCGGCCAGCTCCTGAATGTGCTCGAACGTCTCGCGTGCGAGGGCATCCTCCGGCGCGTTGAAGTTCTCGCCGATGCGGCGCGACCACAGCAGGTGCACCGGCTTCTCGTCATAGCGCGCGGTGTCCTCGGCGTTGAAGACACTGGCCAGCAGCAGCTCCTTATCATAAAACGCGATGCCGAGCTGCTTCGCGATCTGTTCGGCGATGTACTTGCCGCCGCTGCCGTGTTCACGGCCGACGGTCACGATGATTTGCTTCATGATGCGTTACCGCCTTTCTCAAAGTAGGGTCACAGGTATCTCAGAAACAGGCATCCCAGCGAGACCGCAATGACCAGTACGGTGGCCGGAACGCAGTATTTGCAGTATTTGCCCCAGCTGATGGGGTGACCGCTCTTGGCCGACACGGACGTGGCCACGACGTTGGCCGACGCGCCGATGGGCGTGGCGTTGCCGCCGAGGTCGGTGCCGAGCGAGAGTGCCCAGGCGATCACGCGCAGATCCATGCCCTGCGTCGCCGCGATGGACTGAATGACCGGCACCATGGTGGCCGCGAACGGGATGTTGTCGATCAGCGCACTGCACACGGCCGAGAGCAGCAGGATGATGACGATGACGGCCTTGATGCTGCCGCCGCTGATGCTCGAGATGAACTGCGCGATGAGCTTGAGCACGCCGGTCTGCTCCAGTCCCGCGACGGAGATGAACAGGCCGATGAAAAACAGCAGCGTCTTGTAGTCCACGCCGCGCAGCACTTCCTTCACGCCGGTGCTGCCGTTGGTGCACACGGTCACGAGCAGCGTCAGCGCTGCGACGATCACGCCGATGCACGCGACGGTCAGCCTGGTTTGCGCGTGTGTCACAAGCAGCGCGACCGCGATGAGAAACACGACCACATCCGCGATGAACGCCTTGCGGTCGGCGATGGCGGTCGCCGGGGCGGGACAGACGGCGTCAGCCGGACGGGCAGCCTCACTCGCCTTGAGCGGCTTGCGGAAGCACAGCCAGAAAAACAGCAGCACGAACACAAAGCAGATCCCGACGATCACACCGGTGTTCTGGATGAAGTCCGTGAACGTATAGCCGAGCGTCGTGCCGATGATGATGTTGGGGGGATCGCCGCACATGGTGGCAGCGCCGCCGAGATTCGCGCAAAAGACCTCCGACAGGATCATCGGGATGGGGTCAAAGCGCAGGATCTGCGCCAGCTCCAGCGTGACGGTCGCCAGAAACAGCACGACCGTGATGCTGTCGATGAACATGGCCAGAAACGCGGCCATGGCCATGAAGCACACCAGCAGCGGCACGACATGATAGTGCGTGGCTTTGGCCAGCGACAGACACAGCCAGCGGAAGAACCCGGATTTGCCGAGCCCCTCGACCATGATCATCATGCCGGTGATGAAGAAAATGGTCGACCAGTTGACGCCGGAGCTTGCGCTCTCCGAGGCACCGTACCAGAAGTCGGTGCGGAAGAACGCGCCGAGATTCAGCGCATTTTTGATCGCGTCCCAGCTATGCATGCAGATGCCGAACACGACCACAAGCACAAGTGCCGCACTGCCGAGCGTGACATACTGGCGCTCGAATTTGTCCATGATGATGAGCGCAAACATGCCGACGAAGATGACGGCGGCGAGGATTTGAGCAGTCATAGGAAAAGACCTTCTTTCTTGCTTCCTGAATGTTGCGGGGGTCGCAGGCGCAGGGCAGCGAAGAAAGAAACGATTGCTTTGCGGCGGTGTTTCCCCTGATCAGGAGAGGAATTTTAGCGCGCCCGGCAGCAAAAGTCAAGAGATATTCTGAATATCTGAACGCGTTCTTATCAGACTTTTCAATGCTCAATATTACAGGCATTTATAGGCGATGATCGTCGCGCCGCCCTTGCCTTCGTAGCGCTTGATCTGGTACTTGTTCGGGAAGGCTGCCAGCAGCTCCGGCAGCTTGCTGTAGCCGTAGGCGCGGACGTTGAAGTCGGGCTTGACGCGCTTGATGTACAGCCCCGAGGAGCTGACGTTGACAAAGCCGTCGGCGTCCTGATACTTCTCGGAGGCGATGTGCAGCAGGTTGTGGATCTCGCGGATGTCGGGCTTTTTCGGCTCCGGTTCGGGTTCGGGGGCCGGCGCCGGCTCCGGCTCGGCGGCCGGTGCGGGCTCGGCGGCGGGCTTTTTCGTGCTGCGGGCGGTCTTTTTCGCCTTGCGCGCTGCGGGCTTTTTGGCGGCGGGCTCGGCCGTGTGCTCGACGGCGGGCTTGTCGTCCGCCTTGGCGAGGTAGTCGATGAGGATGAAGTCATCGCACGCGTTCTTAAATGACTCCGGCGTTGTCGTCACGCCCGCGCCGATGATGTACAGCCCCGACTCGCGCAGCCGGATGGCCAGCGGTGTGAAGTCGCTGTCGCTCGACACGAGCACGAGCGCGTCATACATATTCGTGTGCAGCAGGTCCATGGCCCCGATGACCATGGCGATGTCGGTCGTGTTCTTCCCGGTGACGTAGTCAAACTGCTGCTCGGCGCGGATGGCGAGGCGCTTGAGCTCCGGTTCCCAGTTTTTCAGCGAGTCCTTGCGCCAGTTGCCATAGGCTTTTTTCACAACGATGCGGCCGTAGGTCGACACCTCGTGCAGCACGGCCTCGAGCTTGGTCAGCTGCGTGTTGTCGGCATCGATCAAGACGGCGATTTTCTGAAAGTTTTCCATATATGTTGCTCCTGAGCTGCCGTATGGCAGAGATTTTTTCTTCATTATAGCGTTTTTGCGCGCAAAATGCAACGAAAGCGGGGCGCAGCTCCCGCTTTCGTTGTCAGGTTTATGTGCCCGCGTCGGCGTCTGCCGGACACTGCCGCCCGTTGGAGTCGATGTGCGTGTCGCCGGGCAGGAGCATCTGCGAGACCGGCAGGATCGTGTAGCCGTCGGCGATGAGCGCCTCGATGATCCCGGCCAGCGCCTCCGGCGTGTGCTCGGCCGCGTTGTGAAACAGCACAATGCTGCCCGGCTGCACGCGCGTGAGCACGCGCGTGGTGATCTCGTCGCCGCTCAGTCCCTTCCAGTCGAGCGAATCCACGTCCCACTGGATGGCGTGCATCCCGAGGGCGTTGATCGCGGAAATCACGGTGTCGTTGTACTCTCCGTAGGGGCAGCGAAACAGCGTCGGGCGTGTGCCGGTGACGGCTTTGATCTTATCGGCGCAGGTGTTGACCTCCGCCTCGATCTGCTCGGCGCTGAGCTGCGCCATGTGCGGGTGCGTGCTCGAGTGGTTCATGACCTCGTTGCCCGCGTCCGCGAGCGCCTTGACCGACTCCGGATATTTGTCCACCCACTCGCCGACGACGAAAAACGTCGCGTGTACGTTGTATTTGCCGAGGATGTCGATGAGTGTCTGTGTGTCCTCGTTGCCCCACGCCGCGTCGAACGTCAGGCTCACGACGCGGTCGTCGCGCTGCACACTGTAGATGGGCAGCACGCGCTTGGCCGCGCTCACGCCCACGATCGCGGGACTGTTCACCGCCCAGAACATGAGCGCGATGGCCAGCACCATTGCGCACGCGCTCAGCAGTTTCCGGTGTTTTTTGATGGCTTGGCGTACCTTGTGCATTGCACCACCTCCGGCTTTCTGCCCTCATCCTATGCACGGGGGAGCGCGGATATGCGCCGGTTTCGGTTTACATAATTCTGATATGCAGACGACGCTTGACGCGCGGCGGATTTTCCGCTATCATGAGCCGAACGATGAGGTGATGACGATGCAATTTCTCTGCGCGCCGATGGAGGGCGTGACCGGCGACCTGTTCCGGCAGGCGCAGCGGCAGACCTTTCCCGCGGCGGACAGCTACTATACGCCCTTTCTTTCGTCGACGGCGAACCGCACCTTTTCCCCGCGCGAGCTGCGCGAGATCGACCCGGCACACAATGCGGGCATCCATGTCGTGCCGCAGCTCATGGGGCACTGCGCCGAGGATTTTCTCTGGATGGCGGGGCAGCTTGCGGACATGGGTTACGACGAGGTGAACTTCAACCTCGGCTGCCCGTCGAACACGGTCACGGCGAAGAAAAAAGGCGCGGGCCTGCTCACGGAGCCGGAGCTGCTGCGGCAGTTTTTTGATGCCGTATTTGCCACCTGTCCGCTGCCTGTCTCGGTCAAGACCCGCCTCGGCAAGACGACGGCGGAAGGGTTTCCCGCGCTGCTGGAGCTCTACAACGACTACCCGATCCGCGAGCTGATCGTGCACCCGCGCGTACAGGCGGATCAGTATCACGGGCAGCCGGATCTGGAGGCGTTCGCCTATGCGCTCGCGCACAGCCGCGCGCCGGTGTGCTACAACGGCGACCTGTTCGACGCGCCGGCCGTGCACGCATTTCAGGCGCGGTTTCCGGCGGTGGAGCGCGTCATGCTCGGGCGCGGGCTGGCTGCCAATCCCGGCCTGATCGGTCAGCTGCGCACGGGCAAAGCGCCGACGGCGGCGCAGCTGCAGGTGTTTCACGACCGGCTCTACGCTGCCACACGCGCGCGCATTCCCGACCGGCGTGCGCTGCTGTTTCGCATGAAGGAGGCGTGGCGCTATCTCGGCTGCAGCTTTGCCGGCTCTGAGCGCCCACTGCGCCGCATCCGCAAGGCACAGGATATGACGGAGTATGACAGCGCGGTGCGCCAGCTCTTCGCGTCCTGCCCGGTGCGGGAGGATGCGGGCTACCGCGTCTGAAAATGTGTTTGTCCCCGGCAGCTGCGCTGCCGGGGACAAACTGTTTCCCAGACTTTGTTTTATGGATGCCAGCTGCTGTTGGGTCGATCGCCGGACTGCGGCTGCCAGCCGTTGGGTGCACGGTCGCCCATGCTGCGCGGCAGGCTGCGGTAGAACGCGGCGCGTGACACGGCCATGTACGGCGCGAGCCACAGCGCCCCGATACCGGCGGTCAGCACCGTCAGCAGTGCCCAGCCGAAAAAGCTCAGATCGAGGCAGAACAGATCGCCCTTGCGCCCGTCCATGAGCGCCTTGGAGCGCTCGATGGCCTCGGTCGGCGCGATGGTCGGGTTTTCGGCCATGATATACGTCGCCATCGAGTAGCGGTATGCGGCGATGATGCCGGGGATGACGAACAGCAGCGACCACGCGAACACCTTGAGCGCGATGAGCAGATTGAGCACAAAGGCGCTGCCGAAGATGTCGAAGGCGGAAAAGAGGTCATCAAACTGTGCCTGCTCGCCGTCGACGAGCTTCAGGCAGAAGCGGTCGTGCCCGATCGAGATGCTGCCGCGGAGAACAAACTGTCCCATGGCGAGCACGCTGGCGACCGGCACAAGGACGTGCGTGAAGCGGCGCATGGCCTCGGGGTAATACCGGCTGACGTCTGAGTTCTGGAACGACACGGTCAGCGACGACGTGCCGCCGCCGAGCACGGTCGCCAGCAGCGTCACGCCGACGGCCAGCCACCAGAAGTTTTTCAGCGCGCGGCGCGCCATGCTGCGGTAATCGGATGCGCAATACATAGAAAACCTCCTTTGTGTCACCAGGGGGTGCGTTCCTGCCCGTGCACGAGGTAGGCGCGCTCGGCAAGCTCGGCAAGCGGACTGTCGCTGCGGGAGTCGGAGTAAAACTCCGCGATCTGCACCTCGGGATACGCCTCGTGCAGGCGGCGCACCTTTTCCGCGCCATGGCAGTTTTCACCGTCGGTCCTGCCGGTGTGCTTGTCCACGCGCGAGGCCAGCAGCCGCACGCCGAGCTTCTGCGCCGGGATGCGCACGAGAAACTCCGGCGAGGCGGAGATGATGATGTCATCCGGGCGCTGCTGCGCGAGATACCACGCGTTCACGCGCGGGAAGTTTTTTGACCAGAACGCCTCGAGCTCTGCGTCCACATCCGGCACACGGCGCAAAAAGCCGTACATCCGCTCCTTGACGGCGGTCTTGCTGATCTTGCCGAGCCAGTAGCCCGGCAGCAGCGCGAGCGTGCGCAGCAGCGGCCAAATCACGCCGGGGTGCCGGCGCAGACACCAGCGCACGAACGCCACCGTGCTGTCCACGGGGAAGATGGTCTTGTCCCAGTCGTATACGTTGACTTTTTCCATAGGGCTCCTCTCAGTAGAGCGTGCCGGCCAGCTGCATATATGCAGCGGCGACGGCCTCGCGGATGAAGTAATTGATGCGCATGGTCATGAGCGTCGTCTCGGCGGCGATGCCGGCGGGATCAGCGCCCAGCGAGCGCGCCATGCGCTTGGCGCGGCAGAGGTGGTATTCGCTTGTCACGATGCCGACGCCGTCGGCGGGGTCGCCGCCGCGTGCGCGGAGGATCGCAAACGAATTTTCCAGGTTCTCGCGTGTGGTGCGCGAGCGGTCCTCCTGCACGATGCGCGCGCTGTCGATGCCGTGCGCCGTGAGGTAGTCGGCCATGGCTTTTGCCTCCGTGATATCCTCGCCCGGTCCCTGACCGCCGGAGACGATGACCGTGGCGGCGGGGTTCGCGTTCAGATAGGTGAGCGCCGCGTCGAGCCGGTTGCACATCGACAGCGACGGCGTACTGCCGTTGACACCCGCGCCGAGCACGACGATCGTGTCGGGGTGCGCGTCGGTGTCCGTGCGCGCGTCGCGCACGACGGGGATCTCAAAGATCGTGAACACGATCAGCCCTGCGCACACGAGCACGCCCAGCACGGCGCGCCCCACGCGGTGCAGCCGCGGGAATAGAAACACCAGCACGGCGACACCCCAGAGCAGATAGCCGAGATAGTCGTGCCCCGGCATGGCAAAGCGCAACACACAGCCTGCAAGGATGAGCAGGAGCGCGATCAGTGTGGAACATTTCCGTTTCAGTCGCATAATGCCTCCCATGCCGCATAGAGCGCCTCGAGCTGCGTGTTGAGCGTCTGCTTTTGCGCATCGAGCTCCATGAGCTTCTGATAGTCGGTGGCGTTGGCCTCGCTCTCGGCATCGAGCGCCGCGAGCTGTGCCTCCAGCTTTTCGATGTCGCGCTCCGTGCGCTCGCGCTGACGCGCGGTGTTCGGGGCGCGCTTCGGCTTGGGCTTCTTTTCTCGCTCGACGGCCTTGACCGTCTGCTGCAGCGCGGTCTGGCGCGCGCGGTAGGCGCGAAACTCCTCGTATGTGCCGCGGTAGTCCGTGATCGTGCCGTTTTCCAGCAGCCAGATGCGACTGGCGAATTTCTCGATGAAGTACCGGTCGTGCGACACGAACAGCAGCGCCTGCGTATAGTCGCTCAGTGCGTCCTCAATCCACTCGCGGCTGGCAATGTCGAGGTGGTTCGTCGGCTCGTCGAGGATGAGGAAGTTGATCTCCCGGCGCATGAGCATGCACAGCCGCAGCCGGGACAGCTCGCCGCCCGAGAGCGCCGACACGGGCTTGAGCACGTCCTCGCCGCAAAATCCGTAGGCGCCGAGCTGATCGCGCGCCTCCTGCGGCGTGCACTTGCACTCGTAGAGCATCGTGTCGAGCATGGAGCGCTCTGGCACGGCGAAGCGGACGATCTGCGGCAGGTACGCCGTGCGCACGGAGGGCCCGCGCTGCACCCAGCCGCTATCCGGCGTCTCCTCGTTCATGACGAGCTTTAAAAATGTCGTCTTGCCGGCGCCGTTGTCGCCGATGAGGGCGATGTGCTCGCCGCCGGTCACGGTCAGGTCGAGATCGTGAAAGAGCGTGCGTGCGCCGTAGCGCTTGCCGAGTCCCGCCATGGTCAGCACGTCGTCGCCGCGAAATTCCTGCGCGGTGAAGTGCACATTGAGCTTGCGCGCCTCGGTCGGCCGGGCGGTCGTCTCAAGCTTTTCCATGCGCTTTTCGATGGAAAACGCGCGCTTGTGCAGCTTGTCGTTGCCCATGAACGCCCAGAGGTGCAGCTTGGCCGCCGCCTCCGTGAGCTGCTGGAGCTTGGCCTGATCCTTCTCGTATTTTTTGAGCTGCTCGTCAAAGCGGCGCTGCCGCTCGACGACGTAAAAGCTGTAGTTGCCGCTGTAGAATTCGGCCTCGCCGGACGTGAAGTCGATCGAGCGCTGCACGACACGGTCGAGAAAATACCGGTCGTGGCTGATGACGAGCACCGTGCCGCGAAAATGCAGCAGGTACGTCTCGAGCCACTCGGTCGCGCGCAGATCGAGGTGGTTGGTCGGCTCGTCGAGCAGGAGAATGTCCGTGTCCTCAAGGATGAGCCGCGCGAGGTTCACGCGCGTTTTTTCCCCGCCGGAGAGCGAGTCAAACGGCTGTGCGCGCATCTCGGCCGGAATGTCCAGACCGTTGGCGACGCGGTTGCGCTCGTGCTCCATGTCGTACCCGCCGAGGCGGCGGAAGTTTTCCGACAGGCGGTCGTATTCGGCCAGCAGCGCGGGGGAATTGTCGGACGCCATGCGCGCGGTCAGCTCGTTCATGCGCGCCTCCATGTCATAGAGACGCCGGTGCGCCTCACGCAGCACGTCCTCCGTCGTCCAGCCGTCGGGGTAGACCGGGATCTGCGAGATCAGTCCCAGCCGCCGTCCGGCGGCGATGGACACCGTGCCGGCGTCGGGCTGCAGCTCGCCCGAGAGGATGCGGAAAAACGTCGTCTTGCCGCAGCCGTTGCGCCCGAGGATGCCCACACGCTCCCCGGCGTTGACGTCAAATGTGATACCTTTTAATATGTCATTGCCCTGCTCAAAGCCCTTGACGAGCCCGCGGACGGATAGATCGATCATGTGTGACTCCTAAGTTACTTGTTCACGGCTGCCTGCAGCACGGTGTTGGCCACGGCGCCCGCATTCGTCAGACCGCCGCCGGCGTTCTCCACCAGCACGACGAAGGCGTACGGGTGCGCATCGTCGAGCAGGAAGCCCGTGAACCAGGCGTGCGACGTGCCGTCGCCGACTTCGGCGGTGCCGGTCTTGGCGCAGAGGTTCAGTCCCGGGAAGCGGTTCGTGCCGTAGTGCGCCGAGACGTTGTAGTTCATCATGTCGCGCAGCTTGTTGGCGGTCGCGGTGCTGAGCAGGGTCGTGCTCGAGCCGCTGGGCGTGTCGAGCAGCAGCGACGGCTCGACGACGCTGCCACCGTTGGCGATGGCCGAGACGTAGCGCAGCATGGAGTACGGGCAGATGAGGTCCTCATACTGACCGATGCCCGACCAGGCGAGGTTTGCGCTGCCGGACGCGCCCTTGGTGAAGCTGCCGGCCATCGTCGGGATGCCGCTCAGCGACTGGGAATCGAGGAAGCCGAGCTTCTTGGCGTAGCTCTCGATGGTGTCCGCGCCGAGCTCGAGCGAGATCTGCGCGAACGCACAGTTGCAGGAATTTGCCAGCGCGTCCTCGAACGTCTGACTGCCGTGCACGCCCGTGCACTTGACGGTCACGCCGCCGACGTCGACGCTGCCCGCGCAGGTGAAGCGGCGGGCGCTGATGTCCTTGATGTTCTCGATCGCGGCGGCGGAGGTGATGAGTTTGTAGATCGAGCCCGGTGTGAACGAGCCGTTGATGCAGCGGTTGATGTATGCGCCGTCCGGCACGTCGCCGTCAACGGCCGGGTCGATGCTCGGTCCGGAGACCATGCACAGCACCTCGCCCGTCTTGTAATTGCTCACGAGCACGGCGCCCTTGCGTCCGGCGAGCGCCTCGTAGGCTGTGACGCACAGGCTTGAATCAAGTGTGAGCGCGACGGTGTGCCCGTCGGTCGCATAGGTGCCGGTGATGGGGTTGTAGCCCGAGAGCTGCTTGGAAAACGCCTTGAGTGCGCCGGTGCCGATGTTGCCGGTGTAGTCGCCGACGGCCTGATAGCAGGCCTTGCGCACGGCGGCGTCCTCGGCGTAGCTGCGCGAGCCGCCGCTGGCGGTCGCAAGGACGACACCGTTGCGGTCGGTGAGCGTGCCGGTGTTGAGCACGCCGCTGGTGTAGACGCTGCTGTTGGCGGCAAAGGTCGCCCACTCAGCGCCGTGTTCGATGTAGCGCACGATGTACACGCCGATGCCGCCGAGCACCAGCACGGCGACGAGCAGCGCGCTCATGGCGCGGCGTTTGACTTTGTTCATGCCTGCGCCTCCTTTTTGCTGCGCGACGGCAGCCGCACCACGAAGCTTGCGCCGCGCCGGGTGTCGGCCGCCTTGATGTAGGCCAGCAGCATCCAGCACGAGAGCATACTCGACCCGCCCTTGGACACGAACGGGAACGTCACGCCCGTGAACGGCAGGATGTCCAGCACACCGAACACGTTGAGCGACATCTGCACGAGCATGAGCGTTACGGTGGCGCAGCCGGCGATGACGTAATACGACGAGCGGCCCTGTGCCGCGTTTTTGACGGTGAAGATGGCCAGCGCGATGATGGCCAGCATCGCACACAGCGCCACGATCAGGCCGAGCTCCTCACACAGGACGCCGAAGACCATGTCGGTGTTCGCGGCGAAGATGTTTTTCAGCCAGCCGCAGCCCGCGCCCTGTCCGAACAGACCGCCGGAGGCGGCCGCGCTCAGTGCGCGCGTCTGCTGATAGCCCGCGCCGGAGACGTCCTCCCACACGTGGCCCCAGGTGGCAAAGCGCTGTGCCACGTGCGGCTTGATGCTCAGCACCAGCGTGCCCGCCATGGCGGCGGACGTTACGGCCAGCAGGATAGTGGCAATGCTGCCCGAGCGCATGAAGGCGATGACGAGGAACGTCGCAAAGAAGATGAGCGCCGCGCCGAAGTCGCCCATCAGGGCGAGGCCGCCGACGCAGATGGCGGAAAAGGCGATGAAGAGCAGAATGCTCTTGCTGCGGAACATCCGGTTGAGCGACGTCGCGCCGACATAGATGAACGCGACCTTGATCAGCTCCGACGGCTGCAGGGAGAAGCCCGCGATCGTCAGCCAGTTTTTCGCGCCGAACACCTCGCTTGCGGCAAAGAGGTTCAGCGCCAGCAGCGCCAGCGAGATGATGGCCGCCGGCCAGCGCAGCGCCTTGACATGGCTCAGGTCGCGCAGCCACCAGCCGAGCAGGAAAAACAGCACGATGCCCACGAGGATGAGAATGATCTCCTTGGTGAGGTCATTGGGCGTGCTCGTCGCGCAGACCTCCAGCCCGAGCGAGCAGAGGAAAAACGCGATCGTCTCTACCTCAAAGCCCGAGCGGTCCATCGTGCGCATGAGCACGTAGCAGAACCACTGCGTGAGCACGAGCGCGGCGTAGGCCATCAGTATGCCCAGCAGGTGCGCGCTGTCGGCCGAGGACACGAACTCCAGCGCCAGCAGCAGTTCAAACACCGTCAGAAAAAACAGCGTGCCGCCGGCGGAGACGTTGCGCCCCGCGATCGTGCGGCGCTGCTCCTGCACGGCGCGGCGATCCTCGCTCATGTCGGCGAATTTGAGCATATGCGTCGAGCAGCGGAGAATATCGCCGCTGAAGATCTGCGTCGGCTCCGTGATCTGCTCACCGTTGAGGAACACGCCGCCGCTGCGGCTCAGGTCGCTGACCGTCCACTCACCGGCGTCGTTGCGCATGAGCACGGCGTGGACGTTGGCGACGTCGGCAAATGGCAGCGTGATATCCGCGCTGCGGGCACGGCCGATCAGACACTCCCAGTGCAGCAGGGGATAGACCTTGCCGTCGGGCGTCACGAGATGGCCCCATGTCTCTGGCTCTGCGCGCCCGTAAAACATGGATGCGACGCAGCGGATGAGCACGATGAGTGCGATGACCGGCAGAATAAAATGCGCGGCCTGCGCGGCGTAGACAGTTACGGCAGACACGGCGTCCGCCTCCTTTCCGAAGCTCCCGCACGGGGAGCAATACATATTTATCTATAGAAACCGATAAAAAATCAAACTATTATACCACGTCAAAAACCCATTGACAACTCCTGCCGGGCATCCTACAATGAGCACATGATGAAACAGACGAAATTTTGGATCCTTTTGTTCGCCGCGCTCGCAATTTTGGGCTGCGGCGCCTTTTTGCTGCTGCGCAGTCATGGGCAGACGGGGCAGACTGCCGTCATCCGCGTCGACGGGGATGTCTATGAGCGTGTCGACCTGCGCGCCGTGACCATACCATATGATATAGAGGTGCAGACCGAATGGGGCAGCAACACCGTGCACGTCGAGCCGGACGGTGTGTCCGTCACACACGCCGACTGCCCGGATCACCTGTGCGTCAAGCAGGGGAAGATCACGTCCTCCGCCATCCCGATCGCCTGCGTGCCGCACCATCTGACGGTGCAGATCGAGGGGATGCCATGAAGGGGACGAAGCGGTTGGCCGTTCTGGCCATGTTCACCGCCATCGCGCTGACGATCTTCGTCGCCGAGGCGCAGATCCCGCCCGTCGTGCCGATCCCCGGCGTGAAGCTCGGCCTCGCCAACATCGTCACGCTCATCGCCATGGCACTGCTCGGCCGGCGGCAGGCGGGGGAGATCCTGCTCGTGCGCATCGTGCTCGGCAGCGTCTTTACCGGCGGCGTGTCGGCTATGCTCTTTAGCATCGCGGGCGGTGTGTTCGCCTATCTTGTCATGTGCCTGACGCTGCGGCGGCTTCCGGAGCGGCTGCTCTGGGTCGTGAGTGTGCTGGCTGCCTTCGGCCACAACGCCGGGCAGCTGCTGGTCGCCGTCTGGGTCACGGGGACCCCGTCCATTCTGGTGTATGCGCCCGCGCTCGTCGCGGCGAGCGTGGTCACCGGCGCGTTCACCGGCGTGGCCGCCATGTACCTTGTGCGCGCGCTGCGCAAAACGGGGCATTTCCCGCAGACGTGAGACGGAACTGTCGCTGTTTTGTAACATTTTGAGGTGGCAGGTTCTTAAAATATTCTGAAAATTGAAAGCCGCAGTTTTTTAAAAACTGCGGCTTTGTTGTGCAGAATCTACAAAAAACGTGCAAAAACTATGGTAATCTACATCAAAAAGCGGAGCGGAAAGATTTCGTAAATGTTAAATCTGTTTTAAGTATTGACTTCCGGACGCGGGCGCGCTATAATGCATCCGCAATTGGAAGATGGGAAGATTTAGGTTGGCATTTGCCGGTTACAAAGCCTCATTCTTCCCGGATCCATATGCCAGGAATACATAAAAACCCAGATGAACATACATCGTCAGACCCTTTTGATGCTTATGAATACGATCAACAAATTTGAACAACCGAATACGGAGCAGGCGGATCGCCGCTGCGCGTTTTCGCGCTCGTTCACGCGGATGTTCGATCGCCTGTGCGCCTTTCTGGACGAGCGCATCGGCGGCGCGTCGGAGCTGATCGATGCCTGTCAGAGTGTGGCGGATCGCTTCTGGCACAGCAAGCTGTACTTCCCGGTCTGCTTTCTGATGCTCGCCGTGTTCATGGCGGTGGGGCAGCCGGTCATCGGCGGCGTGCTGGTCATGTCCACGCTCATTTTCCTGCTGCTGTTTTGTGACGATCTGCTGAGCATCCTCTTCCCGGTCGTGCTGCTGGCCATGGTGGGCACGGAGTTTTATGACGAGCTCTATAGTCTGCTGCGCTTCTGGTGGATCGGGCTGCTGGCTGTGGCGGCGCTGCTCGTGCACATCGGGGCCTATGCCCGCGCACCGCGCAACGGCGGCTGCATGCACGGTCTGGTGGCCGTGTCGGTCGCAACGCTGCTCGGCGGCCTCGGCTTTATCTCCCGCGAGGAGTATTTTTCGCCCACCGCGCTGTACTATTCGCTTGGTCTCGGCGTCGTGATGCTGCTGATCTACCTGCTGCTGCGCAGCGAGGCCGATCGCCCGCGCGACTACGACATCGCCGAGCGCATGCTCCAGATCCTCTATGCCGGCGGCCTGTTCACGGGCTTTGTGGTCACGCTGTTTTACGTGCGCAATTTCCACGAGTTCGTGCAGAGCTTTGCCACGCTCTATTTTGAGTATCGCAACTTCAGCGCCACGATGCTGCTGATCTCGATCCCCGCCGCGGCGTACTTTGCCGCGCATGACCGGCGGCACTTCGCGTCGGTCGTGTTCATGTATCTCATGATGCTCATGACCGGCTCGCGCAGCGGCCTGATCTTCGGCACGGCGATGCTGCTGCTGTGCCTCGCCTTTGTGTACTACTGCAATCCGGAGCGCCGCGCGGTCTACCGCCGCGCCGGGCTCATCAGCCTGATCCCGGCAATCGCGCTGCTCATCGCGATCGTGCCGCGGCTGTTTGCCTCGCGCATGGTCGACGGCGCGCTCATCTCCCCGGACGACAGCCGCTATACGTTCTTTATTCAGGGCCTGCTGGATTTTGTGAAGAATCCGCTCTTCGGCTGCGGCCTCGGCTCGATGCACAATGCGCCGATCTTCCTCGGCGTGGAGGGCAGCATCGTCTGGTACCACAATCTTATCGCGCAGATCCTCGGCAGTATGGGTCTGGTCGGTGCGGTCGGCTACAGCTGGCTGTTTTATGACCGCGTGCGTCTGCTCTGGCGCAAGCGCAGCCGCACGACGATGGCCTTCGCGCTGTCCTACTTTGCCATGCTGCTCATCTCTATGACGAATCCGGGCATGTTCTGCCCGATGCCGAATGCGCTGCTCATGGTGGCCATGTTTGTGGTCGTCGAGCGGCAGCCTGATACCGCTGCGGTGCCGGTCAAGCTCGGTTCCGCGAGAGCCACGGAAAGGAGATCCTACTGATGGAACGTTTCCAGCTTCTCACCACTGCGATTTTCCTGCTTTGCACGCTGCTGATCGCCGGCTGCACCGGCCGCGGCGTCGAGGCCCAGACGACGCCCGCCCCGGAGGCGACGCCGACCGCAACGACGAACATTCAGGCCGGCATCCAGACCGGCGACAATGAGGTCAACAAGATCCTCGCCGGTACGTGGACGTTTGAGCGCACGGACGCCGAGAAGAAGGCGGGCGACGACTCCGTCAAGCAGCTTCTGCCCGAAGCGGACACCGGTGCGAAGACGGCCACCGAGATCAAAGAGCCCGGCACGATCCGCGAACTGGTGCTGCGTGTCAACGGCACGGGCAGCTACACGGATGCCGACGGTGCGGCACAGGCGTTTGAGTTTGCGCTCAACGGCGACAACCTGACGCTCGCGCTTGAAAACGGCACGGTGCAGATGTTCCGCTGCACGCTCGAAAACGGTCTCATGTACCTCACGCCGATGAGCAACAACGGCGCGTATCAGGCCTTCACCGACGTGTTCCGCCAGACGCAGAGCACCGCGGACGAGACCGCAAACTGAATCCGTTTACAGCCTTCGGCCGGACGCTGCTGCGTCCGGCCGGATTTCTTTTTTCGAGATTTCAGAAAAATTTCAGGATTTTTTCCCGCGACCTGTGCTATAATCAGGCGTATCCCCACCGGGAAAGGAGACCCCATATGTCCCGAAAGACAAGAAAACGCGGCCGCGGCCGCATACTGATCCTTGTGGTGCTGCTGGCGCTGATCGTGTTCGGCGTGTTTGCGCGCGGCGTCTTTACGAGCGGCAGGACCACCGCCGAGCGCGCGCAGCGCGAGCTGCACACCTACGCCGAGCAGCACGAGACCTCGCTCGCCGATTATCCGGACGCGCTCGTGCAGCTGTATGCCCGCAACCCCGACGCGCGCGATTTCGTGCGCGACTATCCGCAGAAAAAAGACCTGACCCCGGCGATTGACCTCAGCAATCTTGCCGGGTCAAAGACCGTGCCGCTGCTGCTGCAGTGGGACGAGCGTTGGGGCTACCGCGAATACAATGAGAGCATCATCGGCCTTGCCGGCTGCGGACCGACGTGCCTGTCGATGGTGACGATCTACCTCACCGGCGACACGTCGAAGGATCCGCTCTGGATGTGCCGGTTTGCCGAACGCAACCAGTTCAACGTTCCCGGCAGCGGCAGCAAGTGGGCGCTCATCTCCGAGGGCGGGCGGATGCTCGGCCTTGACGTGACGCAGATCTCACTGGACAAGGACCGCATCTACCGCAATCTGGACGTCGGCAACCCGATCATCGTGGTCGTCGGACCTGGCGATTTTACGACCGACGGGCATTTTCTCGTCCTGACCGGGCACAGCGGCGACAAGGTCACGCTCAACGACCCGAACAGCCCCACGAACTCGGCCAAGAGCTGGGACTACGACACGCTCGCCGGGCAGATCCAGGCGCTCTGGGTGCTGCGCCGCGCGGGCTGATGTGCGCGGGCGGCAGTGAAAAAGAATACCGGCATACAAAAGTCCTGACAGGGTCAGGACTTTTGCGCGTTTGTGGGCTTGCGGTGTGCGGGCGGTTGGGCGTATAATAGCGGCATCTGAGATATTACCATGAAATGAGGGTTGCAGGATGGAATACCGTCTGGAGCATGATACGATGGGGGAGGTGCGTGTGCCTGCCGACCGTTACTGGGGCGCGCAGACGCAGCGCAGCTTTGAAAATTTCCGCATCGGCACCGAGAAGATGCCGCCGGAGGTCATCCGCGCGTTTGCGGTCGTAAAGCTTGCCGCCGCGCGTGCGAATGCGCAGCTTGGCGTGCTCGATGCGCGCCGTGCCGGCGCGATCGAGACCGCCTGCCACGAGATCCTTGATGGCTCGCTCGACGGAAACTTCCCGCTCGCCGTCTGGCAGACCGGCAGCGGCACGCAGACGAATATGAACGTCAACGAGGTCATCGCCCACCGCGCCAATGCGCTGCTGGGGGAGACGCTCGTGCATCCGAACGATCACGTCAATTGCTCGCAGAGCTCGAATGATACCTTCCCGACGGCGATGCACGTGGCTGCGCGCGTCGCGCTCGAGGAGCAGGTCCTGCCGGCCATCGACCGCCTGCTGGCGACGCTCGAGCGCCTGAGCGCGGAGTACCGCGACGTGGTGAAGATCGGCCGTACGCATCTGCAGGACGCCGTGCCGCTCACGCTCGGTCAGGAGATCAGCGGCTGGAGCGCCATGCTTGACCATGACCGCGTCATGCTCACGCAGGCGTGCGGCGCGCTGCGCGAGCTTGCCCTCGGCGGAACGGCCGTCGGCACGGGGCTCAACGCGCCGGCGGCGTTCGGCAATCTGGCGGCGGCGGAGATCTCCGCCCTGCTCGGCTACAGCTTCGAGTCCGCGCCGAATAAGTTCCACGCGCTCACGAGCAAGGACCAGATGGTGTTTGCCCACGGTGCGCTCAAGGCGCTGGCAGCCGACCTGATGAAGATCGCAAACGATGTGCGCTGGCTCGCGTCCGGACCGCGCTGCGGCATCGGGGAGCTCATCATCCCGGCCAACGAGCCCGGCTCGTCGATCATGCCCGGCAAGGTCAACCCCACGCAGTGCGAGGCCGTCACGATGGTGGCCGTGCAGGTCATGGGCAACGACACGGCCATCGGCTTTGCCGCCTCGCAGGGAAACTTCCAGCTCAATGTGTTCCTGCCCGTGACGATCTACAACTTCCTGCAGTCGGCGCGGCTGCTTGCGGACGTGATGGATTCGTTTGAGGCAAACTGCGTGCGCGGCATCCGCCCGAATTATGATGCCATTCAGGCGCATCTGGACGCCTCGCTCATGCTCGTCACGGCGCTCAACCCGCACATCGGTTATGAAAACGCGGCAAGGATCGCAAAGCATGCCCACGCCACCGGGCAGACGCTCAAGGCCGCGGCGGTGGAGCTCGGCCTGCTCACGGCCGAGGAGTTTGACGCGTGGGTGCGCCCCGAGAATATGGTGCACCCAAAACAGGAGGACTGACCATGGATTACGCAAAAGAATCGCTCCGGCTGCACGAGCAGTGGGGCGGCAAGATCGAAGTCAACGCCCGCGTGCCGGTCTCGACGAAGGACGACCTGTCGCTCGCGTATACGCCCGGTGTGGCGCAGCCGTGTCTGGAGATCCGGCGCGACCCGGATAAAAGCTACACGCTCACGCGCCGGCACAATCTCTGCGCCGTCATCACGGACGGCTCGGCCGTGCTCGGTCTGGGCGACATCGGACCCGAGGCGGGGATGCCCGTCATGGAGGGCAAGTGCGTGCTGTTCAAGGCGTTTGCAGATGTGGACGCCTTCCCGCTGTGCATCCGCACGCAGGATGTGGACGAGTTCGTGCGCACGGTGTACCTGCTCTCCGGCAGCTTCGGCGGCATCAATCTGGAGGACATTTCCGCGCCGCGCTGCTTTGAGATCGAGCGCAAGCTGAAAGAGCTGTGCGACATCCCGGTCTTTCACGACGATCAGCACGGCACGGCGATCATCACGCTTGCGGGGCTGACGAATGCGCTGCGCGTGGTCGGAAAGCGGCTGGAGGACGTGAAGATCGTCGTCTCCGGCGCAGGCGCGGCGGCGATCTCCATCAGCAAGCTGCTGCTGCGCGCCGGTGCGCGCGATGTGACGCTCTGCGACCGGAAGGGCGCGATCTATGCCGGCCGTGCCGAGAACATGAACTGGATCAAGACCGAGATGGCCGAGGTCACGAATCTCCGCCGTCAGGCGGGGACGCTGGCGGATGTCGTCCGGGATGCGGACGTGTTCATCGGCGTGTCGCAGCCCGGTCTGCTGACGGGCGACATGGTGCGCACCATGCACCGCGACGCCATCGTCTTTGCCTGCGCAAACCCCACGCCGGAGATCTTCCCCGAAGAGGCCAAGGCCGCGGGTGCGGCCGTCGTCAGCACCGGCCGCAGCGACTATCCGAACCAGATCAACAACGTGCTGGCTTTCCCGGGCATCTTCCGAGGCGCGTTCGACGTGCGCGCATCCGACATCAACGAGCCCATGAAGCTCGCCGCCGCGCACGCGCTCGCAGTGCTCATCACGCCCGAGGAGATGAGCGCCGATTACATCATCCCCAAGGCATTTGACCCGCGCGTCGGTCCGGCTGTGGCCGCGGCGGTGGCGCAGGCCGCCCGTGAGAGCGGCGTGGCGCGCATCTGAATCTGAATTTTTCCCCTGCAAAGGAGACACCCTATGGATTCCTACGAAAAATCCCTGCAGACGCTTGAGCTGCCGTCCGTGCTGGCGCTGCTGGCGGCGCAGGCCGTGAGCGAGACGGCGCGCGCCAACGCCATGGCGCTGCGGCCGAGCGGCGACCGCGCCGTGGTGGAGACCCGCCTCGGCGAGACGAGTGCCGCCGCCGGCATGATGGTCGTCAAGGGCAGCCCGTCGTTTTCCGGCGTGAAGGATGTGCGCGCGGCATTGCAGCGCGCGGACATGGGCGGCGCGCTCAACACGCGCGAGCTGTTGGACATCGCCGGCGTGCTGCAGGCGGCGCGCGCCGTGCGCGGCTACGGCACGGGCGACCGGCAGGACAAGACGTGCATCGACTACCTCTTCAGCGCGCTGCAGGCAAACCGCTATCTGGAGGAGAAGATCTTCACCTCCATCACCGGCGAGGACGAGATCGCCGACAGCGCCTCGAGCGAGCTTGCGTCCATCCGCCGCCTGATCCGCGCGGCGAGTGCGCGCGTGCACGATGCGCTGCAAAAGATCATCTCCTCGCCGAGCTATGCCAAGGCGCTGCAGGAGCCGATCATCACCACGCGCTCCGAGCGCTACGTTGTGCCGGTCAAGGCCGAGCACAAGGGCGCCGTGCCCGGTCTCGTGCACGATGTGTCGGCCTCCGGCGCGACGCTGTTCATCGAGCCGATGGCCGCCGTGAAGGCGAACAACGAGCTGCGCGAGCTGCGTGCGCGCGAAAAGACCGAGATCGAGCGCATCCTTGCCGAGCTCTCGGCGGAGTGCGCGGCGCACCGCGAGGACATCTCGAGCGACTTCGACGTGCTCGTGCGCCTCGACCTCATCTTTGCCAAGGCAAAGCTTGCCTACCAGCTCGATGCGGTCGCGCCCGCGCTCACGGACAAGCAGCTCTCGCTGCACCGTGCGCGCCATCCGCTGCTGCCGAAGGATACCGCCGTGCCGATCGACGTGACGCTCGGCGGCGAATTTGACACGCTCGTCATCACCGGCCCGAATACCGGCGGCAAGACCGTCACGCTCAAGACCATCGGCCTGCTCTCGGCAATGACGCAGTGCGGCCTGCACATCCCGTGTGCCGACGGCAGCACCATGCCCGTGTTCGATGAGATCATGGCCGACATCGGCGATGAGCAGAGCATCGAGCAGTCGCTGTCCACATTCTCGGCGCACATGACCAACACCGTGCGTATGCTGCAGGCGTGCGACGAGCGCTCGCTGCTGCTCTTTGACGAGCTCGGTGCGGGCACAGACCCGACCGAGGGCGCGGCGCTGGCCATCGCCATCATCGAGCACGCGCGCAGATGCGGCGCGCTCATCGCCGCCACGACGCACTATACCGAGCTCAAGGTCTACGCCACGACGCAGCCCGGCGTCATGAACGCCTCGTGCGAGTTCGACGTGGACTCCCTGCGCCCGACGTACCACCTGCTGATCGGCATCCCCGGAAAATCCAACGCATTCGCCATCTCCGAGCGGCTGGGTCTGCCGGAGGAGATCATCAGCGATGCCCGCAGCCGCGTGAGCACCGAGAGCGCGAGCATGGAGGCCACCATCGAAAAGCTCGAGCAGGTGCGCCAGCTCATGGAGCGCGACCGCGCCGAGGCAGCCCGTCAGCTGCGCGCCGCGGAGGATGACCGCCGCAAGGCCGAGCGCATGAAGGCGGAGTTGTCCGTGCGCCTGGAAAAGGCGGACGAGAAGGCGCGCCGCGACGCCGAGCGCATCATCGGTGATGCACGCCGGACGGCGGACGAGGTGATGCGCGAGCTGGACGCGCTGCGCAAGATGGAGAAAACAGACACCGACCACCACCGCGCTAACGACGCCCGCGCCGCGCTGCGCCGCAAGCTCAATGCCGCCGAGGACGCAGCCGCCGCAGCGGCGCATCCGCAGATACAGGAAAAAAAGGTCTCTGCGCGCCCGGTGCGCGTTGGCGACACCGTGCAGCTGCGCAAAATGGGCGACATCAAGGCGACCGTCACGGCCGTCTCCGCCGACCGGACGCTGAGCCTGCGCGCGGGCATCATGAACGTGACCGCCAAGGAGCAGGACGTCTATCTGCTTGAAAACGAGAAGCCGGAGGCCGAAAAGTTTGCCGCCGCGCACGCAGCGAGCCTGCGCAGTGTGGCTGCCGAGTCCGAGATCGACCTGCGCGGCATGGACAGTATGGAGGCCGTCGCCGCGACCGAGCGCTTCCTCGATAACGCCGTCATGGCCAAGCTCGAGAAGGTCACGATCATCCACGGCAAGGGCACCGGCGCGCTGCGTGCCGCCGTGCAGCAGTCGCTGCGCAGAAACAAGGCCGTCAAGTCCTTCCGCCTTGGGCGCTATGGCGAGGGTGAGAGCGGCGTGACCGTTGTCGAACTGAAATAAAAGCGGAAAAATACGGCGAAAAAACGCTGTGCAAAGCAACGAAAAACCGAAAACCGGTTGACGATGCAGGGCGTTTTTGATAAGATAAAACAAGCATAATTGTGCATAAGGAGTGGAGATAAATGATCACGAAAGAAGCAGTCATCAACAACCAGGTGGGACTCCATGCACGGCCCGCGACTTTCTTCATCCAGAAGGCAAATGAGTTCAAGAGCAGCATCTGGATCGAAAAAGACGAGAGACGCGTGAACGCCAAGAGCCTTCTCGGTGTTTTGTCGCTCGGCATCGTCAAGGGCACGACGGTCACCCTCGTGGCGGACGGCGCAGACGAGCAGGAGGCGATCGACACCCTGACGGCGCTGATCAATTCCGATTTCTCCGAGTGAACCCGACAACATGAAACCGAAACAGGGGCGTGTCTACAGCACGCCCCTGTTTTCCTGACCGCAGATTTTTCAGCACAGCAGGAGAACGCTATGGAAAAACTCCGACCCGAACAGCTGCGCGAAAAGGCCAATATGCTCCCGCTGCTGCCGGGCGTGTACATCATGCTTGACGAGCACGGCGAGGTCATCTACATCGGCAAGGCAAAAGCGCTCAAAAACCGCGTCACGAGCTATTTTCGCGGCGAGCACCTGCCGAAGGTGGCGGCCATGGTCGCGCACGTTGCGGATTTCAATGTCATTGTTGTGCAGTCCGAGTTTGAGGCGCTCGTGCTCGAAAACTCGCTCATCAAGCTGCACAAGCCAAAATACAACATCCTGCTCAAGGACGACAAGGGCTACCCCTTCGTGCGTCTGGACGTGACGCAGCCGTACCCGACGTTTTCGCTCGTCAACCGCACGGAGAAGGACGGCGCGAAATACTTTGGTCCGTACGGTGGACGGAGCATGACGGCGGAGATCATCGATACCGTCTGCAAAACGCTGCGCCTGCCGACGTGTACGCGCCGTTTCCCGCGCGATATCGGGCGTGCCCGCCCGTGCCTGAATTACCACATGGGCACCTGCGCAGGCTATTGCCTGAAGGACGTCACGCGCGCGCAGTACCTGCAGGCCATCCGCGAGGCGGAGATGATCCTCGACGGGCGCACGGCGGAGCTGACCGCCGAGCTGACTGAGCAGATGCAGGCCGCGGCCGAGGCGCTGCGGTTTGAATATGCAGCGTCGCTGCGCGACCGGCTGCGCGCCATCGAGGGACTGAAAAACCACCAGCGCGTCATCGCCACGGCTTACGCCGACACGGACGCCGTCGGCTTTGCGCGCGGGGCGAAGTGCTGCTTCACCGTGCTGCACTTTACCGACGGCAACCTCACGGACAAGGACAAATCCTTCCTTGAAGAGCCGATGGAGCCCGACGGCGAGGCGCTCGCCGCGCTCGTGCAGCAGTATTACGAGAGCCGCGGCGCGTATCCGCGGCAGGTGCTGCTGCCGTGCCCGCTCGAGGGGCAGGATGCGCTCGAGCGGCTGCTCACCGAGGCGGCGGGGCACAAGGTCACGCTCGCCGTGCCGCAGCGCGGCGACAAGTGCCGCCTGACGGAGATGGCGGACAAAAACGCGCGCGAGGAGATCCTCATCGCAACGACCAAGGCGCAGCGCAGCCTCAAAACGCTCGAATGGCTGCAGCGCGCGCTCGAGCTTGACGCACCGCCTGAGCGCATCGAGGCGTTTGACATCTCCAACCTCGGCGACAGCGGCATCGTCGCCGGTATGACCGTGTTTCAGCACGGCAGGCCGCGAAAATCCGACTACCGGAAGTTCCGCATCCGCACGACGGACGGGCAGAACGACTACGGCGCCATGCACGAAGCGCTCACGCGCCGCTTTCAGCACTATCTCGACGGTGATCTTGGCTTTTGCCCGCTGCCGGATCTGCTGCTGATCGACGGCGGCGCGGAGCACGCGGCCGTTGCGCAGGCGGTGCTCGACGGCTTCGGTCTGTCCGTGCCGGTGTTCGGCATGGTCAAGGACGACCGCCACCGCACGCGCGCGCTCATCACGCCCGGCGGGCACGAGATCGGCATCGCCGCAAATCCGGCGGTCTTTTCCTTCATCGGCACGATCCAGGAGGAGACGCACCGGTTTTCCATCGACTATCAGCGCCGGCTGCGGCGCGAGAGCCTTGCGTCCGAACTCGATCAGATCCCCGGCGTGGGCGAGAAGCGGCGCAACGCGCTGCTGCGCGAATTCCGCAGCGTCAAGGCCATCCGCGCAGCCTCGTATGAGGCACTGTGCGCGGCCGTTCCGGCGGGCGTCGCCCGCGCGGTCTACGATCACTATCACCCGAAAGGAGAATCGCCATGCGTGTGATCACAGGTACGGCGCGCGGCCGTAAGCTGCGTGAGCCGGAGGGGATGGCTTCCCGTCCCACGACCGATAATGTCAAGGAGTCTATGTTCAACCTCATCCAGTTCGACATCGAGGGACGGCGCGTGCTCGACCTCTTTGCCGGCACCGGTCAGCTCGGCATCGAGGCGCTCAGCCGCGGCGCACGCAGCGCCGTGTTCGTCGATGAGAGCCGCGCGGCCGTGCAGCTCGTGCGCACCAACCTCGCGCACTGCCGCCTGCAGGGCGACGTTGTGCAGGGAGAGTCGCTCGGCTACCTGCGCACGTGCGGAAAATTCGACCTGATCTTTCTCGATCCGCCGTATGATACGGGATTACTTGACAAAGCACTTGCAAATGTTGTACAGTTTGATATATTAGCTGAGGGCGGCATCATCGTGTGTGAAAGCCGCCGAGAAAAGGAGCTCCCGCAGCTCCCTCGGCCATATTATCTGCTTACGGAGCGCAGCTACGGCAAGATCAAGCTCACGCTCTACGGAAAGGGAACCCACGCATGAAAACAGCGATTTACCCCGGCAGCTTTGACCCCATCACCCTCGGTCACCTGAACATCATCCGCCGCGCATCCACGATTTTCGACCGCGTCGTCGTGTGCATCATGCCCAACGCCGGGAAACTGCACCCCATGTTTACGCGCGAGGAGCGGGTGGCGCTGGCGCACCGCGTCATCGGCCGCTTCCCGAATGTGGCGGTGGACACGTTTGACGGCCTGCTCGCCGAGTACGCCAAGACTTTCCCGGAGGGCGCGGTGATCGTCAAGGGCCTGCGCGCCAATACGGATTTTGAAAACGAATTCCAGATGGCGCTCATCAATAAGAAGATCAATCCGGAGCTCGACACCATGTTCCTGACGGCCAGCCAGAAGTACACGTTTCTCAGCTCGTCGGTCGTCAAGGAGCTTGCCGGTTACGGTGCGGATCTGACACCGTTTGTACCGTGTGAGATCATCGAGGACGTGCGTGCGCGCGCCATGCGCAGCGAATGATCGGATCCGGGAAGTTTTGACCGGCTCTGCCGGAAACACGCTTTGGGAGGAAACAAAATGGACAACGAAGTCATGGAACTGATTGACCAGCTTTATACCATGGTGTCGGAGGCATGGGGCGTGCCGCTCGGCAACGAAAAGTGCATCGTCGAGCGCGACCAGGTTCTCGAGATCCTCGATGAGATCAAGACCGCCATGCCGGTCGAGCTTTCCGAGGCGAAGCGTCTGGTCTCCGCCCGCGACGAATTCATCAACAACGCCAAACGCGAGGCCGAGGGCATCCGCAATCAGGCAGAGGAGCGCGCCCGCGCGCTCGTGAACGATCAGGAGATCGTGCGCATTGCCAAGGCACGCAGCAACGAGATGCTCGCCTCCACGCAGGCCAAGGCCGATGCACTGCGTCAGGCCTCGAGCCAGTTTTGCGTGGATGCGCTGCGCCGCACGGAGGAGGCGATCTCCGCCGCGCTCGGCAGCGTGCAGCAGGCACACGCCGCGTTTCAGGGCGTCGCCGGCAGCACGGCCGCGCCCGCTGCAGCACCCGCTGCGCGTCAGCCCGAGATCCACTTCGAGGACGATGCGCCGCTGGATGAGGAAGTCAACTGACTGCCGCTTAACCGCACACCTGAACCGCCGCCGGAGCATCCGGCGGCGGTTTTGCGTTTTGCCGAAAATTTTTCCCGCACAATGCGCTCCCGGTGTTCCCGGCGGGTGCTTTTTCCCGGTTTGGCGGCATATCTTGTGCCGCCATTTCCTTTTTTCGGCGCGAAACGCAAAGCCTTGTGACCGGGAAAACAACGGTCGAATCGCCAGAAATGTCGGAAATTGCAAGAAATGGGCGGGAATTTCTCCTTGCAATTTTTCCGTCTTGCCACTATAATGAGGATACCGTGTGGGGCGAAGTGGTTTAAAAGGGCGCAAAACCCCACGCGAGAGGTGCGTAGGTGCACGATTCCGGAGAAGGGGGGATGCAGCATGACCGGTATCTATCAGCACACGCTGGACGCCAAAGGCCGTCTGTTCATCCCGGCCAAGCTCCGCGAAGAACTCGGCGAAACGTTTTATGTGACGATCTCGCCCGAGAAGTGCCTGTCTGCTTACAGTCAGGAAAACTGGGATGACGTCGCCCGCAGGGTGGCGGCCATGACCAACGTGCAGCAGCGCAAGATGCGTCCGCTGTTCGCGTATGCCGCGCGCTGTGAGCTGGACGGGCAGGGGCGTATTCTCCTGCCGCAGCACCTGCGTGAATTTGCGGGTCTCACCAAGAGCGTCACCGTGGTCGGCAGCAACAACCACGCGGAGTTCTGGGACAGCGCGCGCTGGGACGAGATCTGCCCGCTTGAGGCGCTGCCGGAGAACATCGCCGCCGTGATGGAGGAGTTGGATTTCTGATGGACGCCCTGCATGTCTCCGTGCTGCTGCACGAGTGTATTGAAAATCTGAACATCCGGCCGGACGGCATCTATGTCGACGGTACGCTCGGCATGGGCGGCCACTCCGAGCAGATCGCCGCGCGCCTCACGACCGGAAAGCTCATCGGCATTGACCGCGATGAGACGGCCATCGAGCGCGCCGGTGCGCGTCTGGCGCCGTTTGGAGACCGTGTGCAGCTCGTGCACGGCAACTTCCGCGACGCGGCCGCCATTCTTGACCGCCTTGGCATCGACGCCGTGGACGGCATGCTCTTTGACCTCGGTGTCTCCTCGCCGCAGCTCGACGAGTCGGAGCGCGGTTTTTCCTACATGCACGATGCGCCGCTCGATATGCGCATGGACGCGACCGAGGGGCTGAGCGCATGGAACGTTGTCAACGAGTGGCCGGAGGGTGAACTCAAGCGCATTTTGTATGAATACGGCGAGGAGCGCTACGCACCTCGCATCGCCGGGGCGATCGTTCGCGCCCGGGCGCAGCAGCCGATCGCGACCACGATGGAGCTGGTCGACGTGATCCGCTCGGCCATGCCGGGCGCGGCGCTGCGCGAAAAGCAGCATCCCGCCAAGCGCAGCTTTCAGGCGATCCGCATCGCCGTGAACGATGAGCTGGCGGCGGTGCGTGAGATGATGGACACCGCACCCGATAAGCTCCGCACCGGCGGGCGGCTGTGCGTCATCAGTTTCCATTCCCTCGAGGACCGGATCGTCAAGGCCGGCATCGCCCGGCGGGAGCACGGCTGCACCTGCCCGCGCGAGGCGCCGGTGTGCACCTGCGGCTTTGTGCAGACGCTGCGCAGCGTCTCCCGCAAGCCGATCCTGCCCGGTGAGGAGGAACTCGCATCCAACCCCCGCGCCCGCAGCGCGAAACTTCGTGTCGCGGAGCGTGTCTGAGAAAGGAATCCGTCATGGCATCTCCCGCTTCGAGAAAACGGAATACAGCGCGCATGGACGGCAATGCGGCGTATGACCTGCGCAGCACGGCTGCGGAGGAGTACCTGTACAGTACCGCTCCGGTAGATCTGCCGCATGCACCCCGGCCGACGGAGACCGTCGTCCCGGAGTCCGCACCGAGGCCCAAGCAAGCGATCGCCCCGATGGCGGTGCTCGGCTTTGCCATTGCCGCCGTGCTGATCGTCTTTTCGCTCGTCGCGCGCGTGCAGCTCTCGCAGGTGTCGGCGCAGGTGTCGGCGCTGGAGGATCAGTACGCCGAGCTGCAGGAGCAGCAGACGCGTCTGCGCATCGACTATGAGAGCGCGTTCAACCTCACGGAGATCGAGGACTACGCCATCCATGAGCTCGGTATGCAAAAGCCGCGCAGCGATCAGCTCTACTACATCAGCAGCAGCGACGCCGCGGATACGGCGGTGGTTCTGGACCAGACCGCGGCAGAGCCGCTGAGCCTTGCTGACCGTTTCGGCGATTTCCTCACCTCCATTGTGGAATATTTTCGATGAGCCAGCCTGTATGATAGTACCATCCCCGCAGAAACAAGGAGACAGACATGGCGAATGAAACTTCCGGGCGCCGGGATAACCGCGTGCCCTTTCGAGCAAGTACCAAAACACCGAATATCATGATGCTCCGCCGCACACGCCTGCTTTTGATTGTGTGCGGCATCCTTGCATTTGCTGTCCTTGGTATCAAGCTGTTCAGCGTCATGATCATACACCATGACGAGTATGAAAAAATGGCAATCGACCAGCAGGTACGCGAGACGGAGATCACGGCCTCGCGCGGCGCGATCTATGACACGAACGGCAAGATCCTGGCCATGAACGCCTCGGTCGACACGATCTTCATCAGCCCGGCCGAGATTGCAAAGAACAACGAGGACCCGCAGCTGATCGCGCGAGAACTTTCCGAGATTCTCGACGTCGATTATGATAAGATCCTGAGCATGACGAAAAACACCGACCGCTGGTATGAGGTCGTCAAGCGCAAGGTCGAGCCGGACGTATCGGAAAAGGTGCGCGCGTTCAAAAAAGAGAAAAAGCTCGTCGGCGTCAAGATCGAGCCGGATACCAAGCGGTACTATCCCTACGGCAGCTTGGCCGCGCACGTCATCGGCTTTGTCGGGCAGGACAACGAGGGGCGCTACGGCCTTGAGCAGCGCTATGACAGCTACCTCACCGGCAGCACCGGCCGCATCATCCGCGCAACGGACAACCGCGGCACGGATATGCTCTTTGTCAATTACGAGGATTATTACGACGAGACGAAGGGCAACGACATGAACCTGACCATCGACGCGACCATCCAGTATTACCTCGAAAAGCACCTGCAGCAGGCGGTCGAGGACTACGACGTGCAAAACGGCGCGGCCGCCATTGCCATGGACCCGAGCACCGGCGCGATCCTCGGCATGGTCTCGCTCGGGAATTTCGACCTGAACAACTACCAGAAGGTCAGCGACAAGGATCAGGAGGCCATTGACGCCGAGACCGATCCCGATAAGCGCTCGGAGCTGCTGACTGCCGCGCAGCAGAAGCAGTGGCGCAACAAGGCGCTCTCGGACACCTACGAGCCCGGCTCGACGTTCAAGATCATCACGCTGGCCATGGCGCTCGAGGAGGGCGTGGTCAGCGAGAGTTCGTCGTTTTACTGCGGCGGCAGCATCCCCGTGCTCGGCCGTACCGATCCGGTCAAGTGCTGGAAGACGGCCGGTCACGGCAGCCAGACGCTCACGCAGGCCATGCAGCACTCGTGCAACGTCGCACTCGTGCAGATCGGTCAGCTTGTCGGCGCGCGCACGTTCTACAAATACGCCGAAGCGTTCGGCTTCCTGAATCTGACCAACAACGTCGACAGCAGCCTCACCGCCAAGACCGGCATCGACCTGTCCGGCGAGAGCGGCAGCATCTGGTGGAGCCAGAACACGTTCTATGACCCCGAAAACTTCTCGCAGCTCGCGGCGGCTTCGTTCGGCCAGACGTTTACGATCACGCCGCTGCAGCTCATCACGGCGGTCAGCGCCTGCGTCAACGGCGGCTATCTCATGAAGCCGTATGTGGTCAAGAGCATCGTCAACGGCGACGGGGAAGCGGTCGTGTCCAATTCGCCGACCGTGGTGCGCCAGGTCGTGAGCGAGCAGACGAGCGCCACCGTGCGCCAGATCCTGGAGCAGGTCGTCGGCGATCCCGTCGACGGCACCGGCAAGAACGCCTACGTCGCCGGCTACCGCATCGGCGGCAAGACCGGCACATCGGAAAAGGTCGCGCAGGATGCGGCCGGCGGCGCGAAGGAATACATCGTCTCATTCATCGGCTTTGCCCCGGCGGACGACCCGCAGATCGTTATCCTCGTGCTGCTCGATACGCCGAGCAGCAGCACCGGCATCTACATCAGCGGCGGCCAGATGGCTGCGCCCACCGTCGGCAAAATGATGGCGGACATCCTGCCGTACCTCGGCGTGGAGCCGTCGTATTCCGAGACGGAAAAGACGTACATGGATAAGACCGTGCCGAACGTGACCGGTCTGTCCGTCGAGCAGGCGAAGGCCGCGCTCGAGGAGGTCGGCCTGCAGGCGCGCGTCTACGGCGAGGGCAACACGGTCACGGCGCAGCTTCCGGGCAGCGGCGCGGTCGTCGCCAGCGGCAGCACCATCCTGCTCTATGCGGGCAAGGAGCCCTCGGCCGACAAGGAGACCATGCCAGATCTGACCAATCTCAGCTATCAGACGGCCCGCGACCGCATGGCCGCGCTGGGCCTGTATATCAAGACCAACAGCTCCATCACGGACACCGCACAGATCGTCTCCGGCCAGACCGTGGCAGCCGGCACGCAGCTGGATCACGGCACGGTTGTGGAGGTCACGCTCGTGACGAGTGATTCGAGCATGCTGGGCAGATACTGACGAACAAACGGAGGTACCCTTATGAAACTCAAGCGACTGCTGTCCGTTCTGGACGTGTGCGAATGCACCGCCGATCCGGAGCTGGACGTTCGGGATATCAGCTTTGACTCGCGCACCACGCAGCCCGGCGACCTGTTTGCCGCCGTCTGCGGGTATGAGTCCGACGGCCACCGCTTCATCGGCGCAGCCGTCGCGCGCGGCGCGGCCGTCGTGCTCTGCCAGAAGAAGCCGGAGGTCGATATACCGTATATCCTCGTGGCCGACAGCCGTCTTGCGCTGTCACGCATCTGCTGCGAATTCTTCGGCAACCCGTCGCGTGAGCTGACCATGATCGGCGTGACCGGCACCAACGGCAAGACCACCGTCACCACGCTCATCAAGCACATGCTCGAGCAGTGCCTGCACACGAAGGTCGGCCTGATCGGCACGAACGCGAACATCATCGGCGACGAGGTGCTGCACACCGAGCACACCACGCCGGACACATATGAGCTGCAAAAGCTCCTGCGCCGGATGGTCGATGCCGGCTGCACGCATGCGGTCATGGAGGTGTCGTCGCACTCACTCATGCTGCACCGCGTGGAGGGCATCCGCTTCCGCGTGGGCATCTTCACGAACCTGTCGCAGGATCATCTGGATTTCCATAAGACCATGGAGGCCTATGCAGAGGCCAAGGCGCTGCTGTTCGCGCAGAGTGACATCGGCATCGTCAACGCCGACGATGATTGGGCGCACGTCATGCTCGAGCGCGCCGAGTGCCCGATGCAGACCTACTCCGCCAAGCGCAACGACGCAGATCTTGTGGCCAAGGATATCCGCCTGAGCGCGTCCGGCGTGCGCTTTGTCGCCATGAGCGGCGATGCGATCGCGCGCATGCGCCTCGGCATCCCCGGCATGTTCTCCGTTTACAACGCGCTGAGCGTCATCGCCTGCGCGCGCGCGCTCGGCATCTCGCTCGATGACTGCGCGGCTGCGCTTGATACGGCAAAGCCCGTCAAGGGGCGCGCCGAGCCGCTCGAGACCGACGGGGACTATACCATCCTTATCGACTACGCCGTCACGCCCGACGCCATCGACAACATCCTCACGACGGTGCGCGAGTTTGCGCCCGCGCGGCTGGTGTTTCTCTTCGGCTGCGGCGGAGACCGCGACCGCGGCAAGCGCCCGAAGATGGGACGCATCGCAGGTCAGAAGGCGGATTTCGTCATCGTCACGAGCGACAACCCGCGCACGGAAGACCCGGAGGCGATCATTGCCGACATTCTCCCCGGTCTCAAGGAGACGCACACGCCCTATGTCGTGCGCCCCGACCGGCGCGAGGCCATCGCCTATGCGATCGAAAATCACTGCCCCGGCGACGTTATCATCCTCTGTGGCAAGGGCCATGAGGATTACCAGATCATCGGCAAGACGAAGGTGCACATGGATGAGCGCGAGATCGTCGCCGAAATACTCGACAAGAGGAAGAGAGAGAAAGAAAAATGACACTGAAGTTGATACTGGCGTTCGTCATCGCGTTTGCGGTGTCGGCCGTCGTCGGATTTTTCCTGGTCCCGTATCTCAAGCGCATCAAGGCGGGGCAGAGCATTAAGGAAAACGGCCCCACATGGCATATGTCCAAGCAGGGCACGCCGACCATGGGCGGACTGATGTTCATCGCCGCGATCGCGGTCGTGTGCCTGTCGGTCGGCTTTGATTGCATGGCTGAGGGCGAATACGGTCACCTGTTTTGTCTGGCGTTTGCGCTCGTGTTCGGCTCGATCGGCTTTCTGGACGACTATGAAAAGCTCAAGAAAAAGCAGAACCTCGGTCTGACGGCCGGCAAGAAGATCCTGCTGCAGCTGGCGGCGGCCGTGGCGTTCATTTTCCTCATGCGCCGCTTTGGCTATGTCGCGCTCGACAGCCTCTACATCCCGTTCTGGAACACGACCGTGGCCATCTCCGAGCCGCTGTATGTGATCTTCGCCGCCTTCGTCATCGTCGGCACGGTCAACTCCGTGAACCTCACCGACGGTGTGGACGGTCTCGCCGCGAGCACGACGATGCCGGTGTGCATCTTTTTTGCCGTGCTGTCCATTCTCTGGGGCGAGCGGTTTTTGTCCCTCGGCGTGTTCGCCTCCGGCATCGCCGGCGGCCTGCTGGGCTTTTTGATCTATAACTTCAATCCGGCCAAGGTGTTCATGGGCGACACGGGCTCGCTCTTTCTCGGCGGCGCAGTCGCGGCGCTGGCCTTCGCCTACGATATGCCGCTCATCCTCGTGACGGTCGGCATCATGTACATCGTCGAGGCGCTCTCGGACATCATTCAGGTCGGCTATTTCAAGCTCACGCACGGCAAGCGCGTGTTTAAGATGTCTCCGTTCCACCACCATCTGGAGATGGGCGGCTGGACGGGCCACAAGTGGAAGGAAAAGCAGATCGTGGCGCTGTTTGCCGGCGTGACGGTGCTGTTTGCAGTTTTGTCGTTTATTGGCGTGTTCCACCGCTTCGGTGCGTGAGCGCGCCGCAGCGCAGGGAGGTGCGTTCATGAATATATCCGGTTTGAGACTTCCTGCGCGCCGGACAGGGGCGGCTGCCGGGGCAAAGCGCGGCAGCTTTGACCTGCCGTTTTTCGTGCTCACGCTGCTGCTGCTGGCGATCGGCGTCATCATGGTGCTCTCGTCGAGCTTTGCCCGCGCCTATGCGCAGGGCAAGTCGCCGACGTATTATTTCGTCCGGCAGGCGGGCTTCGCCGTGGCCGGCGTGGTGGGTATGATTTTGTTTTCCAACGTGCGCATGGCGACGTACCGCCGCTGGTCGCTCGCGCTGCTGGGTGTGAGCATTTTCCTGCTCGCCATCGTCTGGATCCCGCACATCGGCGTGGTCGGCGGCGGCGCGCGCCGGTGGCTGAGCCTCGGCTTTACGACGTTTCAGCCGTCGGAGATCGCAAAGATCGCGGTCGTGCTGTTTTTCTCGAGCATGATCTGCACATACAAAGACCAGATGCAGACGATCCGCTACGGCGTCGTGCCGTTCATGGTCATCACCGGCGGCATCGTCATCCTGCTCATGCTCGAGCCGCATCTGTCGGCGTCGATCATCATCATGGCGCTGGCGATCGTGATGATGTTTGTCGGTGGCATCAAGCTCTCGTACCTGCTCATCGGCATGGGCGGCGCGGGCGCGCTGCTGCTGATCGCTGGCAAGTTCGTGCCCTATGTGCACAAGCGCATCGTGTCGTGGCGCGATCCGTTCGCCGACACGAGCGCTGCCGGCTATCAGATCGTGCAGTCGCTGTATTCCATCGGTTCGGGCGGTTTTCTCGGGCTCGGCCTCGGCCAGAGCCGGCAGAAGTATCTCTACCTGCCGGAGGAGCACAATGACTACATCTTTTCCATCGTCTGCGAGGAGCTTGGCTATGTCGGCGCGGTCGCGATCCTGATTTTGTTCGCGCTGCTCATCTGCCGCGGCTACTGGATCGCCGCGCACTCGCCCGACCGCTACAGCTTCCTCGTCGGCGTCGGCATCACGACGTTGCTGTCGATCCAGGTGTTTCTGAATATCGCGGTCGTCACGAATCTCATCCCCTGCACCGGCATCTCGCTGCCGTTTTTCAGCTACGGCGGCACGGCGCTGCTGATGCAGCTCGGTGAAATGGGCATTATTCTGAGCATATCGCGCGACATTCCGACGAAAAAAGCGCGGTAGCATCCGAACTTTGCAAGCTGTCTCGGCGGCGCACGCCGCCTGAGTTTCGATATTCCGGGAGGGACTGACTATGAATTTTCTCTTTACCTGCGGCGGTACCGCAGGCCACATCAACCCCGCGCTCGCGGTCGCGGGCGTTTTGCGCGACCGGATGCCCGACTGCGGCATCCTCTTTGTCGGCGCAAACGGCAAGATGGAGACGGACCTCGTTCCGCGCGCGGGCTATGACATCGTGACCGTGGAGGTCACGAACATCCACCGCAGCCTCAAGCCGTCGGAGATCGTGTACAACTTCCGCTCGCTGCACAATGCGCGGCAGGCGACGAAGGACGCGCGCAAGATCATTGAGGACTTCCAGCCCGATGTCGCCATCGGCACGGGCGGCTATGTGTGCTACCCCGTGCTCAAGGCGGCGGCGCAGCTCGGCATTCCGGCCATCGTGCATGAGTCCAACGCCGTGCCGGGGCTGACGACAAAGATGCTCGCCGGAGCGGTCGACCGTATTCTGGTCGGCTTCGAGGAGAGCAAGCAGCACTACAGCGAGCAGGACAAGGTCGTCGTCACCGGCACGCCGGTGCGCGGCGCATTCACGGCCTGCTCCAAGGCGGAGGCCAAGCGCCAGCTCGGCCTCGATCCCGAAAAGCCGCTGGTCGTGTCGGTGTGGGGATCGCTCGGCGCGTCATACATGAATGAGATCATGACGGCCTTCATCACCCGCGCCGCCGTGACGGGCGCACCGTTTTCGCTCATCCACTCGGCGGGGCGCAACGGCTATGAGAAGATGCACACGGCGCTGCTGGAAAAGTGCCCGGCCGATCTCGCGGCACACGGCATGGACGTGCGGCCGTACATCTACGATATGCCGCTGGTGATGGACGCGGCCGATCTTGTGCTGTGCCGCGCGGGCGCGTCCACGCTTGCCGAGCTCACGTGCATCGGCAAGCCCGCCGTGCTCATCCCGTCGCCGAACGTCACGAACAACCATCAGGAGCGCAACGCGCGCGTGCTCGAGCGCGCCGGCGGCGCAAAGGTGCTGCTCGAAGGGTCGTTCACGGCGGACGACCTGTATAACCTCGTCAGCGACCTGCTCGCAGACCCCGCACAGCTTGCGCAGATGGCGGACAATATGCGCGCTGCCGGCGTGAGCGATGCCGCCGAACGCATTGCCGATCTGGTGCTTGAGCTGGCGGATCGGCATACAAAATGACAACTTCGCGTTTCTCTGCATAGGATGGCATGAATTTGCTGTGCGGAGGAAAGATCATGAGCATATGGCACATTTACGGCGGAAACAGGCTGACCGGGAGTACGCGGGTGCAGGGCGCCAAGAATGCGGTGCTGCCGATCATGGCGGCGTCGGTGCTCTCCGGAGGTGAGACGGTTTTGCACAACGTGCCCGATCTGCGGGACGTGACGACCACGCTGCGCATCCTGCAGCATCTCGGCTGCACGGCGGTGCGCGACGGGGACACGGTACGCATCGATTCGCGCGGGATGCACTGCGATTTCATCCCGCACGCACTCATGCGGGAGCTGCGCTCGTCGGTCATCTTTCTCGGCGCGATCCTCGCGCGCTTCGGCACGGCGCGTCTGTCCATGCCGGGCGGGTGCGAGCTCGGACCGCGGCCGGTGAACCTGCACTTGGACGCGCTGCGCGCGCTCGGCGCGGAGGTCACGGAGCGCGGCGGCGACATCATCTGCCGGGCGCACGCGCTTCAGGGGCGGCGCATCCTGCTGCCGTTTCCGAGCGTCGGCGCGACGGAAAACGCCATGCTTGCCGCCTGCGCTGCCGCGGGGGAGACGGTCATCTGCAACGCCGCGCGTGAGCCGGAGATCGCCGACCTGCAATGCTACCTGCGCAAGCTCGGCGCGGACATTTCCGGCGCGGGCACGTCCACAGTCACGGTCGGCGGCTTCCGGCCGCGGCCATTTGTCGAGCACACGATCATGCCCGACCGCATCGTCGCAGCGACGATCCTGTGCGCTGCCGCCGCCTGCGGCGGCGAGGTGGAGCTGCAGGATGTAGATCCGGCACACTTTTCGACCGTTCTTGACTCGCTTTCTGAGGCGGGATGTGCTATAATCACAACGGCGTCCGCCGTGCGCCTGACATCGGATGGGCAGCTCACGGCGCCGCGCCCGGTTGTCACGCAGCCGTATCCGGGCTTTCCCACGGATGCGCAGCTGCCGCTCATGGCGGCCTGCCTGCGGGCAAAGGGCACCACGGTGTTCACCGAAAACATCTTTACCAACCGCTACCGTCATGCCGAGGAATTCCGGCGCCTGGGCGCAGCCGTCAGCATCGAGGGCCGTGTGGCGTATGTCACCGGCGTCGAGCGGCTCATCGGCGCGCCGCTCACGGCAAGCGACCTGCGCGGCGGCGCGGCCATGCTTGTGGCCGGGCTTTGCGCTGAGGGCGCGACCGAGCTTCTCGACGACGGGTATATTGACCGCGGGTACGACCGCTTTGACGCGTGCCTGTCGGCACTGGGCGCTGACGTGCGCTGTGCCGCGCCGCGGTGAAAGGAATCTCTGCCTATGAAACAATCGAAGCAGCCCCGGCAGCCCCGGCAGCGCCGTGCGCGCCGTGTGCGCCGTCCGTCCGCAGGGCGCGGGAGGTCGCTGCTGCAGCCGCTGATCTTCCTGCTGATCTGCGTGGCGCTCGTGCTGGGGATGAGCGTGTTTTTCCGCGTCTCGAAGGTCGAGGTCGTCGGAAACTCCATCTACACGGCCGAGGAGGTCGTTGACGCCTCGGGCATCGGCAAGGGCGACAATCTCTTTTTCATCAACCGTTTCTCGGCGGCCAGCCGCATCTTCAGCAAGCTTCCCTATGTGGACAAAGCAAAGGTCACGCGCGCCCTGCCGAACCGCGTCACCATTACGATCCAGGAGAGCAGCGCCATGGCCTACGTCAAGGCGGACGACGGCTACTGGGTCGTTGACCAGAACTGTAAGCTGCTCAAGTCCGTCACGGACAGCGAACTGACCGGCCTCGCCCGCATCGACGGCATCACGCCGGTGGAACCGAAGGTCGGCGAGGTGCTCAACGCCGGCGACGCCGACGCGCCGAAGGTCACGTACCTTGCGGCAATCCTCGGGCAGCTGCTCACGCGCGACATGGCGTCCAAGGTCACGGTGATCGACCTTTCGGACGCGGCGAGCCCGAGCTTTCTCTATGACGGACGGTTCACGGTGCGCCTCGGTGCAAACGAGAATGTCGAGTATAAATTCGGCATGCTCCAGAGCGCCATATCGCAGCTCACAGCCGGCGATACCGGCACCATCGATCTGTCGATCGACAAGCGCGCGCATTTCAGCCCCGGCTGAATGTTCACAAAAAAAGATTGACCTGATAAGGAAAACGATATAAAATGGGAAAGAATAAGAACAGACAAAAGCGAAATCCGCCAAGAAACGGCTCTCAGAGCGCACACGCGCCGAGCGCTGATACAAATAGAAACAACAGGGAGGAACCGAATATGTCCTTTGCTACCGAGTCCGGTCCGGAAAATGTCGTCACCATCAAGGTCGTTGGTGTTGGCGGGGCCGGCAACAATGTCGTAAACCGCATGGTTAAGTCCGGCACTCAGGGAATTGAGTACGTGGCTGTCAATACAGATAAGCAGGCTCTGGCCGTCTCCAGTGCAGACCAGAAGATCCAGATCGGCGAGAAGCTGACCCACGGTCAGGGCGCCGGCAGCGATCCCGACGTCGGCAAGCGCAGCGCCGAGGAGAGCCGCAACAACATTGCCAAGAGCCTGGAAAATGCCGACATGGTCTTCATCACCGCCGGCATGGGCGGCGGCACCGGCACGGGCGCAGCGCCCACGATCGCGGACATCGCCCGCGAGGCCGGCATCCTGACCGTCGGCGTCGTCACCAAGCCCTTCAAGTTCGAGGGCAAGCGCCGCATGGATCAGGCTATGGTCGGCATCAACGAGCTGCTGGGCAAGGTCGACTCCCTGCTCATCATCCCGAATGACCGCCTGAAGTTCGCCACCGACCAGAAGGTCACGCTGGCCAACGCCTTCGAGATTGCGGACGACGTGCTGCGTCAGGCCGTTGTGAGCATCTCCGACCTCATCAAGAACACCGGCTTTATCAACCTCGACTTTGCGGACGTCACCTGCGTCATGAAAGACGCCGGCTTCGCCCACATGGGCGTCGGCCGCGCCGCCGGCAAGGGCAAGGCGGAGGACGCTGCCCGCATGGCCGTTGCGAGCCCGCTCATGGAGACGTCGATCAACGGCGCGCGCGGCGTGCTCATCAACATCACCGGCTCCGAGGATATGGGCCTGGAGGATGTCGAGACCGCTGCCAACCTCGTTCAGGAGGCTGCGCATCCGGATGCCAACATCATCTTTGGCGCGAGCTTCGATCCCTCGCTCGACGACGAGATCCGCGTGTCCGTCATCGCCACTGGCTTTGATGAGCCGGGCAAGGCGCAGGCGGAGGCTGCTCCGGCCGCCGCTGCCGCTCCGGCTGCTGCACCTGCCGCCGGTATGTACACCGCCGCTGCGACTGCGGCCACGGCTGCTCCGGCTGCCGCTCCGGCTCCGGCCGCTGCACCTGCCGCCCCGGCTGCTGCTCCGGCTGCGGATGCTGCCGCACCCGCGGAGGAAGATCCGTTTGACAGCATCTTCAAGATCTTCAACTCCAAGTAATTTTGCCATCTGTCCCAAACCGCCTTCGCTCCTTGTGAAGGCGGTTTTTGTATTCTGCGAGAGGAGGCAGTCGATTGAAAGACTGGCGCATTACCCGCGTCCTCACGACCATGGCCGACACATTTCTGACCCGCCGCGTGACGCGTTCGGCGGCTGAGATCGCCTATTACATGGTCATGGCGCTGTTTCCGGTCATTATCTGCATGTACGACCTGCTTGCGCTCATCCTGCGTGACCCGACCGCCGTGCTGCGCATTGTGGAGACGCTCGTGCTCCCGCGCGAGACGCAGGCGCTCGTGTCGGAGTTTTTGAACTATGTGTCCGGCAACACGAGTCAGGTCATGTTCATCGCGGCGCTCTTTGTCATGATCACAAGCGCGTCGGCGGCGTTTCGCGCCATGGCCGCCATCGTCAGCGAGATCCACGGCGATAAGCGCTTCGGCATCGTGAGCAGCACCGTCGTGAGCGTCGCCTTCTCGGTGGCGTTTCTGCTGGTGCTGTACCTATGCGTCCTGCTCATGCTGACGGGTAAGCGCTTTCTGCTCTGGCTCGATGCGCTCATGCCGCGCGTGAGCATCATCTGGTCGTGGACCTGGGTGCGCTTTCTGGTTCTGTTTGCCATTTTGCTGATGATGATCCTTGTGCTCTACCGGCTCACCACACCACGCCGGACGCCGCACCGCGTGTTTCCCGGTGCGCTGTTTTCGGCCGTCGGCATCGTGGTGATGAGTATCCTGCTCTCATGGCTGATCGGCAACAGCGCGAAGTATTCACTCGTATACGGGTCGCTTGCCTCAGTCGTGATCCTGCTGTTCTGGTTTCATGTGTTCGGACTGCTGCTCATTCTGGGCGTGGTGCTCAATCACGCACTTGAGGTAACGGCAACACCGAAAAAAGAAGGGTAAAATCTGTTGGAAATGCAGTTTTTTATGGTTTGCTCGCTTTACAAACCGCATTTTATCACGTAAAATATTCGGTTAAGAGGATGGGAGTGCCGAAAAACACACTTTTTTAGAGAAAATTTTTCGGAAAACATTTTTTTATGCATTAAAATTCGTTTTCAGGCATTATACTCATGTGGGGTAATCGAATATGCGAAATGACGACAAACGCACAAGTGATATAGGTGCGTCCGATGCGCGACCACCGGATGACGGCCTGATCCTGCGCATTGCGGAGGGGGACACCGCCGCGCTCGAGGTGCTGTATCGCCAGACGTCCGCGTCCGTTTACGGCTTTGCCCTGTCGATCCTGCGCGATCCGACGGCGGCTGAGGACGTGATGCAGGATACGTTCGTGAGCGTGATGCAGTCGGCATCGAGCTATCAGCCGTCGGGCAAGCCGATGGCGTGGCTGCTGACGATCGCGCGCAATCTGGCGCTTATGCGCCTGCGCAAGGCGGAAAATAAGAATATATCTTTTGATGAGCTGTTTCATGTGGAGGATCCGCACAACGCTTATCGGGAGACGGAAAATCATATGGTGCTTGATAAGGTGCTGCGCATGCTCACGGACAGTGAGCGGCAGATCGTGATGCTGCACGCGCTCTCCGGCCTCAAGCACAGGGAGGTGGCCGACCTGCTGGACATTCCGCAGGCGACGGCGATCTCGCGCTACAACCGCGCGCTGGCAAAGCTGCGCGCATCGATGGGGGGTGACGGTCTTGACTGAACAGGAAAAGTGCAACGAGCAGCTGCTGCTGCAGCTGCGTGATGATGTCGCAGCCGTGACGCCGGATCCCTGGGACAAGATCCTCGCCCGCGTTCAGGCGGCCGAACAGCCGGAGCCGGAAACGGTCGTCCCGCTGCCGCAGCGCAGCCGTCGCGGCGGCGCATGGCGGCGCTGGGTCGCGGCGGCGGCGGTGTTCCTGCTGGTGGTGCTCGGCGGCGGTTTTTACGCCGTGCAGACGCCCGACGGCGTCGCAACGCTGGACGCGAACCCCAGTATTGAGCTGACCGTCAATAAGCTCGGCCGTGTCCTGTCCGTGCGCGCGTGCAATGCCGACGCGCAGGTCGTGCTCGACGAGCTGGAGCTGCGCAACCAGCCGCTGCAGACGGCGGCCGATGCGATCGTTGCCGAGCTGCAGGCAGACGGCTATGTCTCGGCGGATACCAACTCGATCCTCGTCACGGTCGAGGCCGGCAAGGGCGACGCGCGTCTGTGCAGCCGGCTGGCTGCTGCCGTGGAGGATGCACAGAGCGACTGCGGGCTTGCTCCCGCTGTCCTGGCGCAGGTGCTGGAGCCGGATCCCGCGCTGGAGGCCGATGCTGCTGCCATGGGCGTCAGCGCGGGAAAGGCGATGCTCATCCGGCAGATCAGCGCGCAGGTGGAGGATCTCACCGGCGAGGCGCTGGCGGTGCTGCCGATCAACGACCTGAACATTCTCGCGGCGTCCAACCAGGTGACGCTTGGCGACATGATCTCGATCGGTGCCGCGAGCACCGGCGCATATATCCCATATGATCAGGCCATGGATGCGGCGCTCGCCTGCTGCGGTCTGGATGCGGACAGCGTCACGCAGGCCAGTATGCGCTTCACGCTCATAGACGGCCAGATGGTCATGGAATTCGTGCTCACGGACGGCGAGCATCACTATGTGTGCAGCGTTGACGCACGCACGGCAGAGATCTGCTGCCTGGCGGGTGACGAACCGCTCGGGCCGCAGCCGGCTCCTGTAAAGCCGCAGCCTGCCCCCGTGATGCCGCAGCCGATCCCGGAGCCCATGCCCACGCCGACGCCGACGCCGATACCCACCCCGAGCCCGACGCCGACGCCGACACCGACACCTACCCCGAGCCCGACGCCGGTGCCGACACCGACGCCTACCCCGACCCCGCCTGTGGGCCCGGTCACGCAGGAGCAGGCGCTGAAGATCGCCATTGCGGCGGCCGGCATCTCGGAGAGCGACCTTGCCGCGTGGGAAGTGCAGCTCGATGAGAGCGGCGCGCAGCCTGTCTACCGCGTGACGCTCACGACCGTGTACTACTTCCACCCGCGCTATGTCGTGGCTGTCGACCAGATGACCGGCTCGGTCCTCTCAGTGGAAAAAGTGCAGCATTGATTTGCTCTAAAAAGGACGCATCCGCTTTGGATGCGTCCTTTCTTGCTGTGCCGGAAGCAAAGCAGCCCTCCGCCGTGCGGCGGAGGGCTGCTTTGGTGTTCAGGTCATGAACTTTTCGATCGCGAGATTCAGCTCGTCGATGGCCTGCTGGTCGCCGCTTTCCACAGCGTCGGTCAGACAGTGGTCGATGTGATCTTTCAGAATGATCTTCGCCGTGTTGTTCAGCGCCGAGCGCACGGCTGCAAGCTGGATGAGCACCTCGGCACAGTCACGCCCATCCTCGACCATGCGCTTGACCGACTCCAGATGGCCGATCGCGCGCGCCAGACGATTGATGACCGCCTTGGTCTGCGTATGGGTGTGGGTGTGTCCATGCCCGTGGCTGTGCGCGTGGTCATGTTCATGCATATGCACTTCGCCGTCGTGGCAGTGGGTGATCACGTTCCCGTTTTCGTCCACGTGCGTGTGTACGCCCGCATTGTGCGTTTGATCCGCCATGGTATCATCTCCCTCATATCTTTGCAATTCTACCTTGTTTCGACCGGTTTGTCAACGCCGCGCGGTCAGTAACCGGCCGCCAGCAGGGCGGCGCGCAGCTTTTCGATGGCTTTTTTCTCGATGCGCGACACATACGAGCGGCTGATGCCGCAGCGCTGCGCGGTCTCGCGCTGCGTCAGCGGTTCGCCGCCGCCAATGGCATAGCGCAGGCGGATGATCTCGCGCTCGCGCGCATCGAGCACCTCACCGATGCAGCGCCGCAGCGCCTGACACATCTCGTCCGACTGCAGGCGGGCGTCCATGTCCTCATCCTCGGACAGGATGTCGAGGAGCGACAGGCTGTTGCCGTCGCCGTCCGTGTCGAGCGCGTCTGAGAGCAGCGTCTCGGCTGCGTTTTTGCGTGTGCTGCGAAAATACATCAGGATCTCGTTTTCCGCGCACTTGCTGGCGTAGGTCGCAAGGCGCACGCCCTTATCCGGACGGTAGGTGTTGATGCCCTTGATGAGCCCGATCGTGCCGATCGAGATCAGGTCGTCCGTATCGTCGTAATGCGTGTAGTATTTCTTGATGATGTGCGCCACCAGCCGCAGGTTGCGCTCGATGAGCACGTTGCGCGCCTCCAGATCTCCCTGCAGCCATGCCTCGAGATACCTGCGCTCTTCAGCCTCGCTCAGCGGACGCGGAAATGACCCGCCGGGGCTCAGACGCAGCATCAAAAACGCGCTGCTCATCATCAGCATCAGGGTACTGTACAGCATTTTCAGCCCTCCGTTTCTGCCTGAGGTCATTCTATTCAGCGGCGGCACGTACACTTTCCTGACACACATTTTTTTGCTTGTGCGCAAATACTGCACAACAGAGCGTTGATTACTGGATGAAAATTGACGGGAAGGCGAAGAAAATTTCCCGACATACTTGACAAAATGCCCAAAAAGCGTTAATCTTTGAACAACGAAGCCATTTCAATTGGGATTTGGGGAAATGGCCAATGTGTTCAAAATTGAAAGGAGAACATATTATGGATTACAAAACGCTGAGTGTTAAGACGTTCATCGAGGACATGAATGGCAAGGAAGTCATGATGAAGTCCGTTCCGAGCCTGACCAAGTACCCCCTGAAGCTCTTCTACAAGAAGACCGTTGGTGACATCGTGAATCTGGTCCGCAGCAAGAAGCTCGTTCCGGAAGAAGCCATCCAGGCTTTCATCGCCGACGTCGAGGCGCTCTGAGTTATTCGATAAGGTGTGATCCCCCTGCCGGGCAGCAGGGGGATCTTTTTTCGTGCTTTTTGGTTTACATAATGATCGGCGCGGACGAAAAATTCAAAAACGCTTGCGCTGCAGGCGGCATTGTGCTATAACGTAAGAAAAGTAATACAAGTTATACCGGAGGTGACGCATATGCAGTCCATGCAGGACAAATTCATGGCCACGGTGCGCATCGGCCCGAAGGGGCAGATCGTGATCCCGAAGGAGGTGCGCGATATGTTCGGCCTCGCGCCGGGCGATTCGCTCATTCTGCTGGCTGACCGCGAGCGTGGCATCGCGCTGCAGAGCAGCAGCTATTATGACCGGTTCGTGCGCGCGGTGTTCGATCAGGGTGCAAAGGCCGCGGCGCCGGATGTGCCGGAGGCGGAGACGCAGGTGTTTGCCGCCGCGCTCGCGCAGGAGCTGAAGCGGGAGGACGGACAATGAGCATTCTGGAAGTGGAGGGTCTGTGCAAGACGTATCCGGCGTTTCGGCTGCGCGATGTGTCGTTTGCCGTTGAGCCGGGCGCGATCATGGGCTTCATCGGCCGCAACGGTGCCGGCAAGAGCACGACCATCAAGGCCATGCTCAACCTCGTGCATCCGGACGGCGGCCGCGTGACGATGTTCGGCCGGGATTTTTATGCCGACGAGCCAGCCTCTAAGCAGCAGCTCGGCGTGGTGCTCGGCGGCGTGGACTTTTACCCGAATAAAAAGCTGCGCAGCATTACGAACGTGACGCGCACGTTTTACGACCGCTGGGACGAGAACAAATACTGGCACTACCTGTCGCTGTTCGCGCTCGACGAGACGAAGAAGGTCTCGCAGCTCTCGTCCGGTATGCGCGTGAAATATATGCTCGCGCTCGCGCTCTCGCACGATGCGCGCCTGCTCATTCTCGATGAGCCGACGAGCGGGCTCGACCCCGTGTCGCGCGACGAGCTCATGGAGCTCTTTCGCGGCGTGGTGCAAAGCGGCGAGCGCAGCATCCTGTTTTCGACGCACATCACGTCCGATCTGGAAAAATGCGCCTCGCACATCACGATGATCAAGGACGGGGAGATCCTGCGCAGCGACACGTGCGCCGGCTTTCTCGCGCACTATCGCGCGCAGCTCGGCGACGCGTCGCTCTCGCTCGAGGATATTCTCGTGCGCGTGGAAAGGAGAAACTATGACGGCAAGGATTTTCTGTAAGGATCTGCGCCTTGCGGCGCACCCGATGATGTATGTGTTTGCGCTCTTCGGCGCGATGCTGCTCATCCCGAGCTATCCGTACACGGTCGCGTTTTTCTATGGCCTGCTCGGCATCTTCTTCACCTTTCTCAACGGCCGCGAGAATAAGGATGTCTATTACTGCGCCGTGCTGCCGGTCACGAAGCGCGAGCAGGTGCGCGCCCGCACATGGATGGTCGTGGCGGTCGAGCTGACGGAGCTTGTGCTCGCGGTGCCGTTTGCGATCTTGTCGGTGCACATCAACCCCAACGGAACGAACCTTGCGGGCATCGATGCAAACGTCGCGCTCTTCGGCGCGGTGCTGCTCATTTTCGGCGTGTTCAATGCGGTGTTCCTGCCGGCGTTTTATAAGACTGCCGTGCGCGTCGGACGTTCGTTCCTGCTGGCGGTCGTCCCGATGACGGTGCTGATGGTGCTGGTTGAGGCGCTGTCGCATTTTCCAGTCGTCGGACCGTATCTCGATGCGGCCGATGCGGCCGGTCAGATGCGTCAGCTTCCGGTGCTGGCTGCGGGCGCGGCGGCATTTGCGCTGCTGTCGTGGCTGGCATTCCGGAGAGCGGCAAAAAACTACGAGCGCGTCGATCTGTGACGGGGGGCTTGCCGGAACGCGAAAAATATGTTATCCTGAAAAGCAGCTCACACGAGCTGCTTTTCATTTTTGTCCGGGAGGGATCTGCATGAAGAACAAACGTCTCTGGCTGTCGGTGGCGCTGACGGTGCTGGTCGTCGTGTGCGCCATGCTCATTCTCTCGCGTGTCAACGAAGCGCGCAGCAACGCCGTGCCCACCGCACCGACGGATCTGATCCTTCCGCCGGATATGCAGACGACGGCGGCGCCGACCCAGAAGACCTACGATGACCTGCCGGATGTGGATATCTCCTCGTGGGAGTATCTCATTGCCAGTCAGGCGCATAATATCAGCGACTATGTGCCGGATGTGAGCAAGATCAGCGGCTCGCAGTCCACGTTCGATTCCCGTGCGGTCGATGCGCTCAACGCCCTGCTCAAGGCGGCGCGCAGCGCCGGGTGGAGCCCTTATATCTATTGTGCCTACCGCCCGTACCTGACGCAGAAGCAGCAGTACGAGGATCAGGTGAGTGCATATATGCGCGAGGGTGACACCCGTGACGAGGCCGAGACGGCCGCGGCGCGCGTCGCGGCGCCTCCCGGCACGAGCGACCACCAGACCGGCCTCGGCGCGGACGTGGTCGACCAGTACTATGACTCGCTGAGCGTGGAAAAGGTCAATGCGCGCTTTCTGAGCTGGCTTGCCGACAACTGTGCGGACTACGGCTTCGTCATCCGCTACCCGTCGGACAAGGTCAGCATCACCGGCCGCAACGAGCCGTGGCACGTGCGCTACGTCGGCGAGACGGCGGCGAAGTTCATGACCGAGCATAACCTCTGTCTGGAGGAATTTGTGGCGCTGTACCAGTAAGTGCCCCGCAGCACAAAAAAAGGCTTGCATTGTGGAGCGCGGGATGGTATGATATTGCCGTACGAAGGAAGCAGGATTTGACAGAGTGGGCACCCGCCCACTCTTTTTCTTGATGTCTTTCAAAGTGTCAGAAAATGGAATGGTGATGTATGAGTAAATTGACAGACGCTGTCCTCGCGCTGGCCGAGCCTGTGGCCGCGCAGCAGGGATGTGAGATCTGGGACGTGGAATACGTCAAGGAGGCGGGCGGCCGCTATCTGCGTGTGTACATCGACAAGCCGGACGGCGTGTCGATCCAGGACTGTGAGAATTTCAGCCGGGCACTCGATCCGATCCTCGACGAGGCTGACCCCATTCCCGACAGCTATGTGTTCGAGGTGTCGTCCGCAGGTGCGGAGCGGCAGCTCAAACGGCCGAGCGATTTTGCGCGCTTTCTCGGAGCGCGGGTCGAGGTGCGGCTCTATCAGCCGGTGGACGGCAGCAAGGTGCACATCGGCACGCTCGAGCAGTATGACAACGGCGACGTGACCGTCTCGGACGGCAGGAACAGCCGTGTCTTTCAGAAATCAGCCATCGCACAGGTGCGCCTGCACCTGACCATATAAGGAAAGGGAATTCGACCATGAACGCAGAATTTTTTGATGCAGTTGCAGATATTGAAAAGGAGAAGGGCATCCCGCGCGAATATATGTACGAGAAGATCCGTCAGGCCATGCTGACGGCGTTCCGCAAGGACACGCCCGACTGTGAGGACAATGTGGAGGTCATTCTCGACGAGACGAAAAAGAAGATCGAGATGGTCGTCAAGAAAACGGTCGTCGAGCGCGTCATCGACCCCTATGTTGAGATCAGCGAGGAGGCGGCGCACCGCATCAGCAAGCGCGCCAAGGTCGGCGACATCGTCAGCGTCCCGGTCGAGACCAAGCAGTTCGGCCGCATCGCGGCGCAGGCTGCAAAGCAGGTCATCATTCAGGGGATCCGCGAGGCGGAGCGCGGCATGATTTATGAGGAGTTCAACTCCAAAGAGCATGAGATCCTCACCGGCGTCGTCAACAAGATCGACCCGCGCACCGGCTGCGCGTTTTTGAAGATCAGCTCCAACTCCGACTATACCGAGGCCATGCTCGCCCCGGCGGAGTGCATCCGCGGCGAGGAGCTGCACGAGGGCGACCGCATCAAGGTCTACGTCGTCGAGGTGCGCAACAGCACGCGCGGACCGCAGGTGCTCATCAGCCGCACGCATCCGGGCCTGGTCAAGCGCCTGTTCGAGCTTGAGGTGCCGGAGATCTTTGACGGCACGGTCGAGATCAAGTCCATCGCCCGCGAGGCCGGCAGCCGCACGAAGATGGCTGTCTGGGCGGAGGATCCGGTCATCGATCCGATCGGCGCGTGCGTCGGCCCGAAGGGCGGCCGTGTTGCGAGCGTCGTCAACGAGCTCGGCGGCGAGAAGATCGACATCGTCAAGTACAGCGAGGTGCCGGAGGAGTTCATCGCGGCCGCGCTCGCACCGTCCGAGGTGCTGGAGGTGACGCTGCTTGATGAGGGTAAGAGCTGCCGCGTCATCGTGCCGGATAACCAGCTCTCGCTCGCCATCGGCAAGGAGGGGCAGAACGCCCGTCTGGCCGCCAAGCTCACCGGCTATAAGATCGACATCAAGCCCGAGAGCGAGGCATAATGCGAAAGGAGGCAGTCACCCATGCCCAAGTCCATTCCCCAGCGGCAGTGCGTCGGCTGCCGTGAAAAGAAACCCAAGCCGGAGCTCATCCGGGTGGTGCGCGCGCCCGACGGGGGCATCTCGCTCGATGCGCGCGGCAAGGCAGCGGGGCGCGGCGCGTATCTGTGCCCGGATCCCGAGTGCCTGAAAAAGGCGCGCAAGAGCCGTGCGCTCGAGCGCGCGTTCGATGCGCCGATCCCGGCGGAGATCTATGAGCAGCTCACAGCGGAACTGGAGGTGCTCCGACACGGATAAAGCAGCCAACTATCTCGGTCTCATGCGCAAGGCCGGGCGCATCGCGCTCGGCGAGTATGACGCCGGAGCGGCGGCGCGCGCCGGGCAGGCATGCCTGCTGCTGCTGGCACAGGACGCGTCGGACAATGCGCGCAAGCGCGCCGAGGGCTTTGCCTACACCGCGCAGGCGCCGCTGCTGCGTCTGCCGTATACGAAGCAGGCGCTCTCCGAGCGGCTCGGCAAGACCGGCTGCGCCATCGCGGCCGTCACCGATCTGGGGCTTGCGAAGGCCTTCGTGTCCGCGCTGGCACAGGCAGATCCGGAGCAGTACAGCAACATGGCGGCAGCGCTTGCCGCAAAGACGATATCAGACAAGGGCACGGCGCAGTCAAGCGGCGGGCGCCACGGTAAGAGGAGGAAACAAGTATGAGCGGATTGATTAAATACAGAGTGCATGAGGTGGCGAAGGATTTCAACATGACCTCGAAGGAGATCACGCAGATCCTGACGGATTACGCCACCACTCCGAAAAATCATATGCAGGTGCTCGAGGACGCAGAGCTCAACGACATCTTTGAGTATCTCACCCAGCACCATCAGGCGGCCAGCCTGGAGGAGCTCTACAAAGTGCCCGACCAGCCCAAGGCCAAGCCGCAGGCAGCGCCCGCCGAGGCGCCGAAGAGCGGCGCCGCGCAGCAGCCGGCTGCCCAGGCGCAGCAGGCCGCGCAGCCGCAGCAGCAGCCGAAGCCGAAGAAGGACGACAAGCCGCACCAGCCGCGCCAGGTGGCCGAGCGTCGCGTCGTCGATACCCGCGGCGCGACGACGAACCTGTCCAAGTACGACCAGCGCCTGGATGATCTCGTGCCCGAGCGCGCGCAGAACAAGCGCGGCGGCAAGCAGAAGATCCAGAACCGCAACCGTCAGCGCCCGCAAAATCCCGCCGCCGGTGCCAAGCGCCGTCAGGAGGAGCGCGACAAGATGCAGAAGCTGCAGCTCGAGATCGCGAAAAAGCAGCAGCTCAAGGTGCAGATCCCGGACACGATCTCTGTCGGCGAGCTTGCCTCCCGCATGAAGAAGACCGGCGCGGAAGTCGTGCGCCGTCTCGTGAAGATGGGCGTCATGGCGTCGCTGTCCGATACCATTGATTACGATACCGCCGCACTCGTGGCTATGGAGCTCGGCTGCAAGGTCGAGCACGAGGTCATCGTGACGGTCGAAGAGCGCCTGATCGACGACCGCGAGGACAGCGAGGACGAACTCGTTCCGCGCGCTCCGGTCGTGGTGGTCATGGGCCACGTCGACCACGGCAAGACCAGCCTGCTCGACCGTATCCGCCGCACGAACGTCGCGGCCGGTGAGGCCGGCGGCATCACGCAGCACATCGGCGCTTACCGCGTCATGGTCGACGGCAAGCCTGTCACCTTCCTCGACACGCCGGGCCATGAGGCATTCACGTCCATGCGCGCCCGCGGTGCCATGGTCACGGATATCGCCATCCTCGTCGTCGCGGCCGACGACGGCATCATGCCGCAGACGGTCGAGTCGATCAACCATGCCAAAGCTGCCGGTGTCCCGCTGGTCGTGGCCATCAACAAGATGGACGTCCACGGCGCAAACCCTGACCGCATCAAGCAGCAGCTCACGGAGTACGGCCTCGTGCCTGAAGAGTGGGGCGGCGAGACGATCGTCTGCCCGATCTCGGCCAAGACCGGCGAGGGCGTGGACGCGCTGCTCGAAAACCTTGTCCTGCTCGCTGAAATTCTGGAGCTCAAGGCCAATCCCAACCGCGCCGCCCGCGGCACGGTCATCGAGGCCCGCATGGATAAGGGCCGCGGCCCGATCATGACCGTGCTCGTGCAGAACGGCACGCTCAATCAGGGCGATATCATCATCGCCGGCACGGCCGTCGGCCGTGTGCGCACGATGACCAACGATAAGGGCCAGCGCGTGACGAAGGCCGGCCCGTCCATCCCGGTCGAGATCGCCGGCATGTCCGAGGTGCCGAGCGCGGGCGACACGTTCAACGCCGTCGCCGACGAGCGCATGGCGCGCGAGCTCGTCGAGCAGCGCAAGCAGCAGAAGAAGGATGCCGCTAACGCCGGCAGCAAGAAGGTCTCGCTCGACGACCTGTTCTCCCGCATCCAGCAGGGCGAGATGAAGGACTTCAATATCATCGTCAAGGCCGACGTGCAGGGCAGCGCCGAGGCCGTCAAGTCCTCGCTCGAAAAGCTCTCGAACGAGGAAGTGCGCGTGCAGGTCATCCACTCCGGCGTCGGCGCCATCAACGAGTCCGACGTCATGCTCGCCGCCACGTCGAACGCGATCATCGTCGGCTTCAACGTCCGCCCGGACGCGGCCGCGCGCGACAACGCTGCCCGCAGCAATGTGGAGATCCGTATGTACCGCGTCATCTATGACTGCATCAACGAGATCGAGGCGGCCATGAAGGGCATGCTCGCTCCGAAGTTCCAGGAGCAGATCATCGGCCACGTTGAGATCCGCCAGACCTTCAAGGTCTCCAAGGTCGGTACCGTCTGCGGCGGCTACGTCACCGACGGCAAGATCGTGCGCAACAGCAAGGTCCGCGTCGTGCGCGACAACATTGTCGTGTTTGAGGGCGACCTCGCGTCCCTGCGCCGCTTCAAGGACGACGTCAAGGAAGTTGCCGCCGGCTACGAGTGCGGCCTGCAGGTCGATAAGTACAACGATGTCAAGGTCGGCGACGTGATCGAAGTGTTCGTCATGGAGGAGATCAAGCAGTAAAAGGAGTTTCCTATGGCTTCCAATAAACTGGCAAGAACGAATGATGATATCCAGCGCGTGCTGGCAAACCTGCTCACCCAGGTCAAAGACCCCCGGGTGCAGCAGGGGATGATCAGCGTCACCCGCGTCGAGACGACGGGCGACCTGCGCTATTCAAAAGTCTGGCTTTCCGTGCTCGGCATGGAAAACGAGAAGGAATTCAAAAAGGGGCTGCGTTCGGCCTCCGGCTGGCTGCGCCATGAGCTGGGCACCGTGCTGGACCTGCGCTACACCCCGGAACTGGTGTTCGAGATCGACCACTCGATCGAGGAGGGCGCGCACATCAGCGCCCTGATCGAGCAGCTGCACGATAAGGACACCGGAAGTGAGGCTTGAAGTATGGATGATCGGGAGTTTGCTGCGGCGCTGTGCGACCGCGACGCGATTCTGATCCTGTCGCACCTGCGCCCGGACGGTGACACGCTCGGGAGCGGTGCGGCGCTTTGCAGCGCGCTGCGCCGCATGGGCAAGACGGCGTACCTGTTCTCCAATCCGGAGACGACGGCGCGTTATCTGCCGTATGTGGCGCAGTTTTTTGCGCCTGCGGATTTTGTGCCCGCGTGCGTGGTCGCGGTCGACATTGCGACGCCGGACCTGTTTCCGCAGGGCTTTTCCGGCGTGGTCGATCTGTGCATCGACCACCACCCGTCGAACGCGCTGTATGCCGGAGCTACGCTCCTGCACGCGGAGAAGTCTGCTTGCGGCGAGGCAGTGCTCGATCTGATCGAGCTGATGGCCGGCAGCGTCACCGAGCAGGAGGCAAACCTCCTGTACATCGCCGTCACGACGGACACCGGCTGCTTCCAGTACGCCAACACGAACGCCGCCACCCTGCGTGCGGCGGCGCGGCTGCTGGAGCTTGGGGCCGACAGCCGGAAGATCAGCATGGACTTTTTCCGCAAGATCTCCCGCGCGCGCATGGCGCTCGTGGGGCAGATCTATTCCGGCATGCGCTTTTTCCGCGGCGGACAGGTCGCTATCACGGTCGTCACGCGCGCGCTGATCGACAGCGTGCACGCGACGGAGGATGACTGCGACGATATTGCCGGTCTGCCCGGTCGGGCGGAGGGCGTGGTCGTGAGCGTCACGATCCGCGAGCTGCGCGACGGCCGCAGCAAGATCTCCGTGCGCTCGAACCCTGAGGTGGATTCGTGCGCCATCTGCGCGGTCTACGGCGGCGGCGGCCACAAGATGGCCTCCGGCTGTACGCTGGCGTGCGACACGGAGACGGCCGTGGAAAAAATTCTTGCAGCCATCGACCAGGTGTGGCCCGCATGAACGGGATCTTACTGGTCGATAAGCCCGCGGACTGGACGAGCCACGACGTTGTGGCCAAGCTCCGTGGCGTGCTCGGCGAGCGGCGCATGGGCCATTCCGGCACGCTCGACCCGATGGCGACCGGCCTGCTGGTCGTGTTTGCCGGCCGCGCGACGCGCGCGGTGTCGTTCTCCGAAAACCACAGCAAGTGCTATGAGGCGCGCCTGCGCCTCGGCCTCACGACCGACACGCAGGACACGACCGGCACGGTGCTCAGCCGCTGCGACCGGCGCGTCACCCGCGCGGAGCTGGAGGCGGTGCTGCCGCAGTTTCGCGGGGACATCCTGCAGGTGCCGCCGATGTATTCGGCACTCAAGGTCGACGGCAAAAAGCTCTATGAGATCGCCCGCCGCGGCGGTGAGGTCGCGCGCGCGGCGCGCCCGGTCACGATCGGGGAGCTGACCGTGCTCGGCGAGGCGGACGGGGATTATGTTCTGCGCGTCCGCTGCTCGAAGGGCACCTACATCCGCACGCTCTGCCACGACATCGGCGCGGCTCTCGGCTGCGGCGGTGTGATGAGCGCCCTGCGCCGGACGGAGGTCGGCGGGTATCGCGTGGAGGATGCGCACACCATGGACGAGCTGTGTGCGCTGCCGCGCGAGGCGGCGCAGCGCCTGCTCCTGTCGGTGGACAGCCTCTGGCCGGACGCGCCGCAGGTCACTGTTGACGCGAAGGCGGAGCGCCTTGCCCGCTGCGGAAATCCGTTCACGCTCAGCGCGCCGGACGGGACTTACCGCATCTATGCTGCGTCGGGGGAGTTTCTCCTGCTGGCGCAGGTCACGGACGGCACGGCCGTCACGATCAAAAGTTTTTTCGAGGTTTCGTAACGTATGGAAAACCAGAAACGTGTCATTGCTCTGGGCTTTTTTGACGGCATCCACATCGGTCACGCCGCGCTCATGCGCCGCACGGCCGCGCGCGCCGAGGAGATGGACGCCATTCCCACGGTGATGAGCTTTGACGTGCACCCGGACACGCTCGTGTTCGGCAAGGAAGTCCCGCTTATCAACAGCGCGCACGCCCGCGAGGAGCTGATCCAGCGCCTGTTCGGTATCGAGAGCGTGGTCTTTATCCACTTTGACCGCACGGTCATGCAGATGCCGTGGCAGACATTCATCCAGACGCTGGTCGATGAAATGGACGCGGCGGGCTTCGTCGTCGGGCACGATTTCTGCTTCGGCTGGAAGGGTGAGGGCACGGCGGAAAAGCTCGCTGCCTACTGCGCCGAGCGTGGGCTCGGCTGCGATGTCATTCCCGCCGTGACGCTCGACGGCCGCATCGTGAGCTCGACCTATATCCGCGAGCTGCTCGAAAACGGCGAGGTCGAGCGCGCCAATGCGTTTCTCGGCCACCCGCATACGCTGTCCGACACCGTGCACTATGGCTACCGCCTCGGCACGAAGATGGGTACGCCCACGATCAATATGCAGTTTCCGGATGGGGTGCTCGTGCCGCGCCACGGCGTGTACGCTGCGAAGGTGTATCTCGACGACGGCAGCGAACATTGCGCCGTCACGAATGTCGGCGTGCGGCCGACGGTCAGCGGCGGACAGCGCGTGAGCGTGGAGAGCTTTATCCTCGACTATGAGGGCAATCTCTACAACCGTCAGGTGCGGCTGGAGTTTTATAAGTTTTTGCGCCCGGAGCAGAAGTTCCAATCTGTGGACGAGCTCAAGGCACGCATCCTGCACGATGCCGACACCACCCGCGCCTATTTCGCGGCGCAGATGCAGCACGCATAACGGCAGACAGAAAAAACCGCAGCCCCGATACAACGTGTATCGGGGCTGCGGTTTTTGACCCGCGGATCATTGCGGCGCAGACTGCGCGGTCTTGGCCGGGCGGCGGCGGGATTTTCCGCGGCCGCGCTTGCGCGGCTGCGCAGCCTTGGCCTTGTAGTAGCTCTCCATACTGTCCGTCGCCTGATAGGTCAGGCGTGTGGCGCTCCACGTGCAGTCGTCCGCCTTGCGGAACTTGAGCCGCACGAGCAGCTTGCCGTCGGTCGGGCACTCGCCGAGCGCCATGTAGCGCTGGTCGCCCTGATTGACCCACTTGCTGTAGCGCACCTCGCCGCTGCACAGCGGGCAGCAGGGGGTGACAAAGGCGGCGTCGCCGAAGAGCTCGGACTTTGTGGCATAGGACTCCGAGGCAACATGCTCGATGGGGTCGGGACCGTTATTCTCGCCGTGGTGCTCCTTCGGCAGGCGGGTCGTGAGCTTCTGCGCGGCGTCATGGTAGTCGGCAAGACCCTTTTCCATGTTCAGGTGCGTGCACACGAGGGCTGTGTTGTACGCGTCGCCGAGCGCGTCATGCGCGATGCGCGTCTGCTCGATGGTGAAGTGCTCCATCGCGGTCGCGAGCGATTTCTGGTTGCGGTCGCCGTCGGTCTGGAGGTTGTAGATGAGCTGGAGGTTGACCCAGCCCGCGATCCAGTCCCAGTCGAGATCGTGGATGATGATGTTCTGCTCGAGGATGCCCTGATCGTCGCAGCCCCAGGTGAGAAATGTCACATCGTCACCGCACCAGGCGCGAAACTGCGCCAGCGCTTCCGGAAAGCTCACACCGGCGGCCAGACGCTCGCGGTCGAAGCCGGTGAGCTTTTTGACCTTGTAGTGCATACGCTTAAAATAAACGGGCTTGACGTCGATCTTGAATTCTTCGCCGGGGGTCATGTCTTCGTTGAGCTTCACCGCGCCGATCTCGATGATCTCGCCGCGCAGGTGAATGGGCAGCTTGTTGAATACGGAGGATTTGGAACTCATCGCCTGATTCCATTCCAGATCCATCACGACATAATGCATGGCTCTTTTCCGTCCTTTCCTGTAACATTAGGAGTATAGCACACAATGGAGCAACTTTCACGCCCTTTTTTCGGGAATTCTATATTTGAATGCAAGAACATAGTGTGATATAATCAAACAATACCGTCAGAGGGCGGTTTTATGAGAAAACGAAGGGGGAATCCCAATGAAAATTGCAGTTCTTTGCGGCGGTCTGAGCCCTGAGCGCAACGTCTCGATCTCGAGCGGCACGAAAATTGCCGGCGCGCTGAAGGAAAACGGCCATCAGGTCGTGCTGCTGGATATGTTCTTCGGCCTGGAGGACTATACGGGTGATATCACCCGTGTGTTTGACGACCCGCCGGCGCTCGGCGGCACGCGCATCGACGAGAGCGCGCCGGATCTGGAGGCCGTGCGCGCACAGCGCAAGCTCCAGAGCCCGAGCCTCTTCGGCGCGCACGTGCTCGAGGTGTGCGCCATGGCGGACATCGTGTTTCTCGCGCTGCACGGCCGCACCGGTGAGGACGGCCGCGTGCAGGCGACGCTCGACCTGCTCGGCATTCCGTACACCGGCAGCGGCTACCTCGGCAGCGCCATCGCCATGGATAAGGACCTGACCAAGCGCGTTGTTGCGCCGCTCGGTGTCAAGACACCGGCGTGGATGCTCGTCGAGAGCGACGGCATGGATATCGATGCCGTCATTGCGCAGGCGAAGCTGCCCTGCGTCGTCAAGCCGGATGACTCCGGCTCGAGCATCGGCGTGTCGATCGCAAACGACGCGGCCGAGCTGCGCACCGCGCTCGAGGCTGCCGCCCGTGAGGGCAGCCGCATCCTCATTGAGCAGTATGTCCGCGGCCGCGAGGTGCAGATCGGCATTCTCGGTGACAAGGCACTGCCGAGCATCGAGATCATTCCGGCGGTCGGCTTCTATGACTACCGCAACAAGTACCAGCCCGGTGCTGCCAAGGAGATCACCCCGGCGGAGATCCCGGCCGAGACCGAGCAGCGTCTGGCCGACGCCGCGCTGACGGTGTTCCGTGCGCTGAACCTGTCGGCCTATTCGCGCGCTGACTTCATCCTCGACGACGCGGGCGAGCTGTGGTTCCTCGAAATCAACACCCTGCCCGGCATGACGCCCACCAGCCTCGTGCCGCAGGAGGCCGCCGCCGTCGGTATCAGCTACAGCGAGCTGTGCGAGCAGATCATCGCCGCTGCGCTGCATAAGTGAGCCGATGACGGGCTATTGCGTATCGGATATTGCCGCCATCACCGGCGGTGCGCTTTCGGGTGACGGAGCTGCGCCCGTGACCGGTGCGGTCATTGACAGCCGCGCCGTTACGCCCGGCGCGCTCTTTGCCGCCATCCCCGGCGAGCGGGTCGACGGGCACGACTATATCGGCAAGGCGTTCGACCTCGGCGCGTCCTGCTGCCTCGCGCAGCGCGTTCCGGCGGGGGAGACCCGCCCGGTCATCTGCGTGCCGGATACGGCTGCCGCGCTCGAGACGCTTGCGCGCGCCTACCGCGCCCGCTTTGCCATCCCCGTGCTCGGCGTGACCGGCAGCGTCGGCAAGACGACGGCCAAGGAAATGGTCGCCTCCGTGCTCTCGCAGCGCTGGAACACGCTCAAGACGGAGAAAAACTTCAACAATCAGCTCGGCGTGCCGCTCACGCTCTTCCGGCTCGAGCCGGAGCATCAGGCCGCGGTCGTGGAGATGGGCGTGTCGCACTTCGGCGACATGGCGCCGCTGGCCGCCATGGTGCAGCCGACGGCCATGCTCTTTACGATCATCGGGCACGCGCATCTGGAGTTTCTGCGCGACCGCCGCGGCGTCCTGCAGGAAAAGACCTCCGTGCTCGACACCATGCCGGACGATGCCGTGGCCTTCTGCAACGGGGATGACGATCTTCTGCGCGCCATGACCTGCCGCCAGCGCAAGGTGACGTTCGGCCTCTCGGAAGGGTGCGACGTGCGCGCGGTCGATGTGCGTGACCTCGGGGACGGCGGCAGCACCTGCACGATCGTCGCGGGCACGCGGCGCATCCCGGTGCGCATCCGCGCCTACGGGCAGCACATGGTCTACGCGGCGCTCGAGGGTGCGGCCGTCGGCATCGAATACGGTCTGACGGACGATGAGATTATTCGCGGCATTGCGGCCTATCAGCCGGTCGGCAGCCGTGCAAACGTGGTGCGCACGGCGCGCTATACGGTCATCGACGACTGCTACAACGCCAACCCGGACTCCACAGCCGCCGCGCTGCGCTCCATGGCGACGCTCCCGGCCGGCCGCCGGGTGGCCATCCTCGGCAACATGGGCGAGCTTGGACCCGATGCCGCGGCGCTGCACCGCGAGACCGGCGTCTGCGCGGCCAGGGCGGGCGTGTCGCTCGTTATTACATGCGGTGATCTGGCGCGAGAGATCGCGGCCGGTGCTGCCGAGGCGGACCCGAGCGTGCAGACGGCGTCGTTTGCCGCGCTCGACGCGCTGCTCGCGGCGCTGCCGGAGCTGGTGCAGCCGGGCGACTGCGTGCTCGTCAAGGCGTCGCACAGCATGGCGTTTGAACGCATCGTTCAGGCGCTGACACAGAACTGAAGACCCGAAAGTTACCCGGACAGAGGCTTGACTTCTGTCCGGTTTTCTTACGTCTGTACAACTTGTCAAATTCGTAACGTTAAAAAACGAACGAATTTGTTAAAAAAGTAGAAAAGGAAAATAGGGCTTTTCAAACGGGGGAAAAAGCGCTACAATACAGTTGACAAGAAAATAACGATGTTCGACAGGCTTCGTTCCGATTCCCCACAGCGGCTGTTGCCGTCCGTGTGGGAAGTGTGGAAAGCGGAACGCGCACAACAACATAGAAAACTTGAATTACATTTGATTTCTTAAGGAGGAATCTGTCATGGCTAAGACCAAGATCGCAGTTTTGTGGGGCGTCCTCATCGCAATGATGGTGGCATGTGCCGGTATCTACGCAACGCTCAAGGCGCGTGAGATGAATCCGTACATCGGCGGTACCAGCACCCGTATAGAGTCCGTGCAGCCGCAGGGCGAGGCTTCCGCTGCTGTCGCGGACAACGTGGTCACAGTCAATGACTGAGCGCTGACTGGCGCGTGATCCGCGCCTGTATACCGTATGCAAGCCGCTGGGTGAAGCATTGCTTCACCCGGCGGCTTTTCGCAGTGCAGAGACCGGCGTCCCTGATCCGAGGATGCGGGATGTTTTGGCATGTTTGAACAAAAAATCCCTACTCCAATGTGCAACTGGGAGAAAATGAAAAGCTGCATTCAAAATTTGGGAGTTATATGGTATCCTTATATTACAGTGATCGAAAGGAAAGGGAGGGAATCTGACATGATCGCTACGGTTTTGTGCCTGTCGGTTCTGCCGACCGTTCTCTGCGCGTTTGCGTTTGTGTACGGACTGGTCTTTTGCATCCAGTCACTGATCAACGGGGAAAAGATGAGCGAGAGCAAGCAGTGCCGCAATATGTTCCTGCTCGCTGGCGGCAGTCTTGCGCTGCTGATGCTTTTGCCGAACCCATGGCTCTATCTATACGCATCCTGAATGAAAATGGGGCGCTGCGATCCTGTCAAAAAGTAATACTTTTTGACAAAGGGGCTGCAGTCTGCTGCGCGCATAATTTGAGCGCCGACGGCGCACAAATTCCACACTTGCAGCCTGAGCGGTATTTTCTTCGCCGCACATGTCGCCGAAGAAAATGATCGGACTTCTTTTCGCCGCCGCGGCGGCGAAACTCTACGAGGTTTTTGAAAAACTGGGGGCGCTGCGATCTTCGGATCGCAGCGCCCCTATGTAGGCTAAAAGAGGTATTTTAAGAGCAGCAGCAGCACCAGCCCCGGAAATCCGGCCACGCCGATGACGAGCGCGTTGATCCAGTTGAGGCCGAGCGTGATGCCGACGGCGCTGCCGAAAAAGTTCAGCGCAAACAGCGCCGCGAAGCCGATGGCCGTGTTGAGCAGCAGCTTTAAGATCCAGCGGATCGGCTTGCGAAACAGCCGGATGACCAGCCAGAGGAGAAATACGGCGGCGACGACGATCAGAATGTCAGTCAGTGTTTGCGACATAAGAAACCATCCTATTGTGTCAGATTTTTCAGATCATGCACGGCGCAGTTATACTTTGCGCGCAGCGCATTGATCTCGTAGATGCACGCCTCCATCAGCAGGGGATCGGTGACGTTGTCAAACTCGTTGTAGGCCTGCTCGAGCGCGCGGCGCACGCCGAGCATCTCGGTGCGCACGCGCTGCACCTCCGCACGGTGCGCCCGCTGCTGCTTTCTCAGTCCGGACATGGAAAAGCCTCCGTTCGCTTTTCTGTGTATTCTATGCCGGCAGCGGCGGTTTTAGTCACGGCGCAGCGAAATTCCGCGTGCATAGCGCCTCGCTTTCGGGCACATACTGAGACCGGACGTGAGATCCGCCGCGCGACGCAGCAACGCAGACCCGCGAAGGCAGCTCCGGTACACAGACCGCGGTGCAGCCTCCGCACCCCTGCAGGCAGCCTGCAGGCCGCTGTGCGCGCGGGGACGTGCAGCTCCGGATCTCCGGAGGGCCGTTCGGCACGGAGCGCGTCAAGTGCCGGAGCGGCGGGCTCGGTTCCGGAGACTCCGGGGCGGCGGGGAGCGCAAACTGCGTTCCCCGTCTATTTTTTGGAATTCCTTGCATTTCCGGCCTTGATACGGTATACTAGATTGGTTAAGGTATGAAATCAATGCTACCACATCTTGTGATATGAGAGGGATTCAACGACATGGCAAAGGCCTCAACGACAACCTATGGCAACGATAGCATCTCGATGCTCAAGGGCGCGGAGCGCGTGCGCAAGCGTCCGAGCGTCATCTTCGGCTCTGACGGGCTGGAGGGCTGCGAGCACGCGGTGTTTGAAATTCTCTCGAACGCGATCGACGAGGCGCGCGAGGGATTCGGCAATATTATAACCGTTACGCGCTACGAAGACAAGTCCATTGAGGTGGAAGATCTCGGGCGCGGCTGTCCGGTGGACTGGAACGAGAAGGAGCAGCGCTACAACTGGGAGCTGATCTTCTGCGAGATGTACGCCGGCGGCAAGTACAAAAACAACGAGGGCGAGAACTATGAGTACTCGCTCGGCCTCAACGGTCTGGGTGCGTGCGCCACGCAGTACGCCTCGGAATATATGGACGTGACCATCTGGCGCGACGGGAAAAAGTACAGCCTGCACTTTCGGCAGGGCGAGGTCGTCGGCGGTCTGGAGAGTGCCCCGGCCGACCGCAAAAAGACCGGCACGACCATCCGCTGGCGGCCGGATCTGGAGGTGTTCACGGACATCGATGTGCCCGAGAGCTATTTCCAGGACGTGCTGCACCGGCAGGCAGTCGTGAACAAGGGCGTGACGTTTCGCCTGCGCGTGCAGCGCGGCAGCACGTTCGAGACGACGGACTACTGCTACGCCGACGGCATCCTCGACTATGTCAAGGAGCTTGCGGGCGAGGACGCGCTGACTGCTCCGGCCTACATGGAGACCGAGCGCCGCGGACGCGACCGCGCAGATAAGCCCGAATACAAGGTGAAGATCTCGGCGGCGTTTTGCTTTTCCAACCGCGTCAACGACATCGAATACTACCACAACTCGTCCTGGCTGGAGTACGGCGGCGCGCCGGAAAAGGCGGCCAAGAGCGCCTTCACCTCCGCCATCGACGCCTACATCAAGCAGCAGGGCAAGTATCAGAAGAGCGAGAGCAAGATCAACTTTCAGGATGTGCAGGACTGCCTGATCCTGGTCACGAACTGCTTTTCGACCATCACCTCCTACGAGAACCAGACGAAGAAGGCCATTACGAATAAATTTATCCAGGAGGCCATGACGGAGTTTTTCCGCGAGCAGCTGGAGATCTATTTCATCGAGCACAAGACCGACGCCGACCGCGTCATGGAGCAGGTGCTCATCAATAAGCGCAGCCGCGAGACGGCGGAAAAAGCGCGCCTGAACATCAAGAAAAAGCTCACCGGCAGCGTCGACCTCGCCAACCGTGTGCAGAAATTCGTCGACTGCCGCTCGAAGGACGTCTCGCGCCGCGAGATCTACATCGTGGAGGGTGACTCCGCACTCGGCGCGTGCAAACTCTCGCGTGATGCGGAGTTTCAGGGCATCATGCCCGTGCGCGGCAAGATCCTCAACTGCCTCAAGGCCGACTATGCGCGCATTTTTAAGAGCGACGTTATCACCGACCTCATGCGCGTGCTCGGCTGCGGCGTGGAGGTGCAGAGCAAGCAGGCCAAGGACCTCTCGGCGTTCAGCCTTGAGAACCTGCGCTGGAACAAGGTTATCATCTGCACCGATGCCGACGTGGACGGCTTCCAGATCCGCACGCTCATCCTCACCATGCTCTACCGCCTCGCGCCGACGCTGATCCGCGAGGGATATGTGTACATCGCCGAGTCGCCCCTGTATGAGATCGTGAGCAAGGGCAAGACCTACTTCGCCTATTCCGACCGCGAGAAGGCGGCCATCGTCGACGGTCTCGGCGGCGCGAAGGCGGACATCAACCGCTCGAAAGGTCTCGGCGAGAACGATCCCGAGATGATGTGGCTCACGACCATGAACCCCGACACGCGCAAGCTCATCCGCGTCATGCCGGAGGATGTCGAGCGCACGGCGCAGATGTTCGATCTGCTGCTCGGCGATAATCTGGCCGGGCGCAAGGCGCACATCGCCGAGTGCGGCAGCCAGTTTCTCGATCTGGCCGATATTTCCTGAGAAAAACCTGCGTAAAGGAACGGTAACGTTATGCCGAGAAAAAAAGCACCGGAAATCAAGAAAACAGTTGATCCCAACGTCGTCGGGCTCAAGGCGGAGGTCATCTCCCAGCCCATCACCGAGACGCTGGAGCAAAACTATATGCCGTATGCGATGAGCGTCATCGTCTCGCGCGCGATCCCGGAGATCGACGGCTTCAAACCCAGCCACCGCAAGCTGCTGTACACGATGTATAAGATGAACCTGCTCTCGGGCGGACGCACGAAGTCGGCCAACATCGTCGGTCAGACCATGCGCCTCAACCCGCACGGCGACGTCGCGATCTATGAGACCATGGTGCGCCTGTCCAAGGGCTACGGCGCGCTGCTGACGCCGTTTGTGGACTCCAAGGGCAACTTCGGCAAGGTGTTTTCGCGCGACATGTCCTATGCCGCCTCGCGTTACACGGAGGCGAAGCTCGCGCCCATCTGCGCCGAGCTCTTCGGCGACATCGACAGCGACACCGTCGACTTTGTCGATAACTACGACGGTTCGATGAAAGAGCCGGCGCTGCTGCCGACGCGCTTCCCGAACGTGCTCGTGTCGGCAAACCTCGGCATCGCCGTCGGTATGGCGAGCCAGATCTGCGGCTTCAACCTTGAGGAGGTCTGCCGCACGACGATCGCCTATCTCGAGGATCCGAACCACGACCTGCTCTCGACGCTGCCCGCGCCGGATTTTCCGACCGGCGGCGAGATCCTCTACGACCGCAGCGAGATGGCGCAGATCTACCGCACCGGACGCGGCAGCTTCAAGGTGCGCGCCCGCTGGCGGCACCTGCCGAAGGAGAACATCATCGAGATCTATGAGATCCCGTATTCCACGACCGTGGAGGCTGTCATCGACAAGGTGGCCGAGCTCGTCAAGGCGGGCAAGCTGCGCGAGGTGGCCGATATGCGCGACGAGACCGACCTCAGCGGTCTGAAGCTCGCCATTGACCTCAAGCGCGGCGCAGATCCCGAGCAGGTCATGCAAAAGCTCTTCCGGCTCACGCCGCTGTGCGACAGCTTTGCCTGTAACTTCAACATTCTCATCGCGGGCAATCCGCGCGTGATGGGCGTGGGCGAGATCCTCGACGAGTGGACGTCGTGGCGCATGGAGTGCATCCGGCGGCGCGTGTTCTTTGACCTGCAGAAAAAGCGCGCCAAGCTGCACCTGCTGCAGGGCCTCGGCAAGATCCTGCTCGACATCGACCGCGCCATCGCCATCATCCGCAACACCGAGCGGGAGGCCGACGTTGTGCCCAACCTTATGGCGGGCTTCGGTCTCGATGAGGTGCAGGCAAACTTTGTCGCCGAAATCAAGCTGCGCAACATCAACCGCGAGTACATCCTCAAGCGCACGGCCGAGACCGATGCGCTGGAAAAAGATATTGCCGACCTTGAGGCGACGCTTGAGAGCAAGCGCCGCATCCGCAGCATCATCATCCGCGAGCTCAAGGAGATCATCCGCAGGTACCCGTCGCCGCGGCGCACGGGCATCGTCGCGGCGGAGAGCGTCACGATGCTGCCGACAGAGGACCTTGTGCCGGATTACCCGGTGCAGCTGTTCCTCTCGCGCGAGGGCTATTTCAAGAAGATCACGCCGCAGTCGCTGCGCATGAGCGGCGAGCAGAAGTATAAGGACGGCGACGAGCTGAGCCAGAGCTTCGGCGCGACGAACCGCGGGGAACTTCTCATCTTCACCGACCGTCAACAGGTATATAAGGCCAAGCTCTGCGACTTTGCGGACACGAAGGCGTCCGTGCTCGGCGTGTACCTGCCGACGGTGCTGTCCATGGACGAGGAAGAGCACGTCCTGTGCATGGTCGACCCCGGCGACTATCGCGGTGAGCTGCTGCTCGTGTTTGAAAACGGCAAGGCCGCGCGCATCCCCGTGGCGGCCTATGAGACCAAGACGAACCGCCGCCGCCTGACCGGCGCGTACTCGGACAAGAGTCCGCTCATCGCCGTGCTGCCGCTCTACGAGGGCAGCGAGGTCGCGGTCTTTGCGTCCGACGGGCGCGCGCTGCTCTTCCCGCCGGAGGCGATAGCGCTCAAGGCATCGCGCACGACGCAGGGCGTCGCCGTCATGGCACTGAAGAAAAAGGCCGTCGTCACGCAGGCACAGTTTGTGCCCGATACGCTTATCCACAACCATGCGCGCTACCGCGCCAAGAGCCTGCCGGCAGCCGGTGCGCTGCTGCGCGAGGACGACCGCGGTGAGGAGCAAATGAGCCTGATCTGAGGAGGAAACTATGGATCTGCATCGTTTTTCCGCTTTTGATTATATGAAGCTGATCGTCGGTTCGGCGCTCGTGGCCGCGGCATTTCAGTTTTTCACCTTCCCGAACAGCATCGTTTCCGGCGGCGTGACCGGCATCGCGCAGATCATCCATCTGCTGACGCGCATCCCGGTCGGCGTGCTGTCGATCCTCATCAATATCCCGATCTTCTGTCTCGGCTGGCGGCACCGGCTCGGCACGCGCCGGCTCATTCTGGCGCTGTGCGTCATGGCGATGATCTCCGTGTTCATCGACCTGCTTGCGATCACCGAGCTTGTCGCGACGGATGAGCCGATGCTCGGCGCTGTCTACGGCGGCGTCATCAACGGCGCGGGCTACGGCCTGATCTATACCACCGGCACGACCGGCGGCGGCACGGACATTCTGGCCAAGATCCTGCGCCGGCGCTACCCGTACATAAATTTCGGCACACTGCTGTTCGGCATGAACGTGCTCGTCGTGCTGACGTTCGCGTTTCTGTTCAAGAAATACGACAGCTGTATGTACACCATGATCGAGATGTTCATCAGCTCGAAGGTCGTCAACCTCGTCCTCTACGGGCCGGGTGTGTCGGAGGTGTGCTACATCATCAGCAGCAACGTCGGCGCGATCAAGAGCGCCATCACCTGCACGATGGGCCGCGGCGTCACGCTGCTCAACGGCGAGGGCGCGTGGTCGGGCAGAGAGATGCAGGTCATTCTCTGCGTGGTCAAGCGGCCGGAGATCGCGCAGCTGCGCGAGGTCGTGCGCTCGGTGGACGGAAAGGCATTTGTCATCGTGTCCGAGGCCAAGGACGTCTTTGGCCGCGGCTTTGGAAACATCTACGGCGACGATTGAAAGGAGCGGGGTATGCGCAAACGCTGCATCACCGGCATCCTGCTGGCGGCACTGCTGGTGTCGCTGTGCGGATGCACGTCCGTGTTTGACAAGGAATATCTGTCGGTGCGCCCGTATGAGGAGCCGTCGAATCTGCTGACGGATGCCGACACCACGCAGATCCGCAACTATGCGGGCCTCATGCGCGCGCTCAATGCGATGGCCGCACAGTACGAGCGCTCGTTCGTGCTGGCTTTCGGCGACTATGACGGCATCATTGCCGACGATCTGGCCGCCGCCTGCGAGGAGCTGCGCACCGGTACGGCCATCGGCGCGTACTGTATCGACAGCGTCACCTATGAGACCGAGCAGGTGGTCGCCTACTGTGAGGCGAGCATCACCATCGCCTACAACCGGCCGGAGAACGAGGTGCGCTCCATCTACAGTGCCCAGACGCAAAAGAGCATCCTTGACTGCGTGGTCGATGCGCTCGACCGGCAGAAAACGCAGTTTGCCATCCAGATCAGCACCAGCACGCTCGAAACGGGCGACGTCGCGGCGCTCGTGCGCTCGGCGTGCCTGAATCAGCCGCAGCTCGTGGTGGATCTCCCGGCCATCGACGTCACGGCCTACAGCGGCGGCAGCAGCCAGAAGATCTTCGGCGTCACGCTGCGCTATGACCTTGGCGCGTCCGTGGTCAATGACCGCCGCACACAGCTTGACGGCCGTGTGCGCACGCTGCTCTCTTCGCTCACGGCAGGGGAGAAGGAGACACCGCTGCAGGCGGCCTTCGTCGTCATGCGTGCCTGTGAGCAGCGCACGACGACCGTGCGCACCGCCTATGACGCACTCGTGAGCGGCACGGGCGACAGCTGCGCGCTGGCCATGGCATACAAGGCGGTGTGCGACGCGCTCAACATTCCGTGTCAGGTCGTGAGCGGCCGCTTCCAGGGCATTGACCGCTGCTGGAACGTGGTGCAGGTCAACGGCAATTACTATCATCTCGACCTGTCCATGCAGTCGGAGACGCTGTGGCTGCGCAGCGACGAGAGCATGCGCGGTACCTACCAGTGGTCGGCTGACAGCTGCCCGACGTGCGCGGCGCAGTCGTTCATCTGGCACGAGGGCGAGAAGCTCTGACACGATAAAATCAGAAAAAAGAGAAAAAACGCTTGACAAGCCGTCTTTTTGTGGTACAATAACGCTTGCATTCACGAAATGCGGGCATAGCTCATTTGGCAGAGCGCCACCTTGCCAAGGTGGAGGTAGCGAGTTCGAATCTCGTTGCCCGCTCCAGATTGAGAACCACACACAGCAAAAACACCGCACGAAGTGCGGTGTTTTTGCTGTGCTTTGCTGCGTCCGCAGCGCGTGGATATCAAGGAACGGATCACAAACACCGATCGGATCAAATTAAGGAGGAACCCTTCATGAACGCAGATGTTGTTATCGTCGGCGCCGGTCCTGCCGGTATTTTCACGGCGCTGGAGCTGCTGCGCCGCGGCGCTCCGGAGAAGGTCGTCATGATCGAGCAGGGACAGGCCATTGAAAACCGCCGCTGCCCGAAAGCTAAGACCGGCAAGTGCATGAACTGCAAGCCGTACTGCCACATCACGACCGGATTCTCCGGCGCGGGCGCATTTTCGGACGGGAAGCTCTCGCTGTGCAGCGACGTCGGCGGTGACCTGCCCACGCTCGTCGGTGAGCAGAAGGCGCAGGAGCTCATCGATTATGCCGACGGCATCTATCTCGAATTCGGCGCGGATGAGCACGTCGAAGGGCTGGAGAACACGGAGGAGGTCAAGCAGATCCGCACACGTGCCATCCGCGCGGGCCTGCGTCTGGTCGACTGCCCGATCCGTCACCTCGGCACGGAAAAGGCACACGAGGTGTATCTCGGTATTGAAAACTACCTGCGCGAGCATGGCGTGGAGATGCTCTTCGGCTGCACGTGCGAGGATGTCATCATGCGCGACGGGCGCTGCTGCGGTGTCGTGGCACACGATGCGCATCAGGACTATACCATCGAGGCCAGGCACACCGTCATTGCCACCGGCCGCCGCGGCGCGGACTGGCTGGAAAAGGTCTGCCTCGAGCACGGTGTGGAGCACAAGCCCGGCACGGTCGATATCGGCGTGCGCGTCGAGGTACGCAATGAGGTCATGGAGTCTGTCAACCGCGTGCTCTATGAGTCGAAGCTCATCGGCTATCCCGCACCGTTTAAGAACAAGGTGCGCACGTTCTGCCAGAACCCCGGCGGCTTCGTCTCGCAGGAAAACTACGACAACGATCTCGCCGTCGTCAACGGTCATGCGTATAAGGAGCTCAAGTCGCCCAACACGAACGTGGCGATCCTCTGCTCGCATAATTTCTCCGTGCCGTTCAACCAGCCGATCGCCTATGCGCAGAAGGTCGGCGAGCTGACGAATATGCTCGGCGCGGGGCACATCATGGTGCAGCGCTTCGGCGATATCCTCGACGGCAAGCGCACGTGGCAGAAGGAGCTCGCGCAGTCGAACGTCCGTCCCACGCTGCCGGACGCCGTCGCTGGCGACATCACGTCCGCCATGCCGTACCGCGCCATGCTCAACATCATCAACTTCATCAAGGCCATGGACGAGGTCGTGCCCGGCTTCGCCGCGTATGAGACGCTGCTGTACTCCCCTGAGCTGAAGTTTTACAGCAACCGCATCGCCATGGACGACGCGCTCAACACGAACGTGCCCGGTCTGCACTGCCTGGGCGACTCCTCCGGCTGGACGCGCGGCCTGATGATGGCCTCGGCCATGGGCGTGCTCATGGGGCGCAGGCTCGCGGATATGCTCTGATGTGCGGGTGAACGGAAGGATTGTCATCTTTTACACAAAACGCTTGACAAATTCCTGCAAATCAGTAGTATAAGAGGGATGGAAAATTGATAGATCCGCCGGTGCGGCGGAGGGAAGGAAACACATTATGGATGGATTGAAAAAAGCTTATTACCGCACCTACCAGCAGGTGTTTGACATCGGTATGCGCTGCCTGCATTGGCGCAAGCCGATCGTGCTCTCCGGCGCCGGCTGTCTTAAACAGGTACCGGACGTGCTCGGCAAGTGCGGTGTGGAAAAGGTCATGGTCGTCACCGGTTCGCACGTGGTCAAGTCGCTCGGACCGAAGCTGTTTGCTGCGCTCGAGGAGGCCGGTATGCCCTACGAGGTGTTCAGCGAGGTCGAGGCCAACCCCTCCGTGACCACGGTCGAGAAGATCCGCGCACAGTACGTGGAGACCGGCTGCAGCGGCTTCGTCGCTCTCGGCGGCGGCAGTCCGATGGATGCGACCAAGGGTGCGGCTGCCCGCGTTGCCTGCCCGAAAAAGAGCTGCAACGACATGGCCGGTGTCATGCGTGTCGGCAAGACCGTGCCGCCGATCGTCGCCATTCCGACGACGTCCGGCACCGGCAGTGAGACGACGATCGCCGCCGTCATCACCGACAGCGAGACGCACCACAAGTACGCGCTCATGGATCTCAAGCTCATGCCGCTGTATGCCATTCTCGATCCGGAGCTGACCGTCGGCCTGCCGCCGCGCACGACCGCGACCACCGGCATGGACGCGCTCACCCACGCGATCGAGGCGTACATCAGCTGGACGTACAACACCAAGGAGAGCCTGCGCCTCGCCGAAGAGGCCGTCAAGCTCATCTTCGATAACCTCGAGGTCGCTTACGCGCACGGCGATGATCTCAAGGCCCGTGAGAACATGATGATCGCCGCCTTCAAGGCAGGCTTCGCGTTCTCCCGCGCCGGTGTTGGCAATGTGCACGCCATCGCGCACACGCTCGGCGGTCTGTATAACACCCCGCACGGTCTTGCCAACGCGGTCATCCTGCCGATCGTTCTGGAGGACTACGGCGAGGCCGTATATCCGAAACTTGCGCGCCTGAGCGAGATCGCCGGCGTCAAGACCGAGGGCACGGACGCGGAGAAGGCGCAGGCCTTCATCGCGGAGATCTATGCCATGAACAAGCGCATGGGCATCCCGAAGGGCTTCGACTTCATTCAGGAGGAAGATATCCCGCAGATCATCGAGTGGGCGCTGGCCGAGGCCAACCCCAACTACCCTGTGCCGGTCGTGTACAACGCTGCGCGCTGCCGCAAGGTCATCGATGATATCCGCGCCAAGGCCGCGGAGAATCCGCCCGCCGAAGCATAAGAGCATAGCAAAGCCCGCCCCGCACAGCCGTGCGGGGCGGGCTCTTTCTTCTGGCAGACTCAGGCGGCCTGCCGATCTTTTTTGCTGCCGATGCCGCCGTGCAGGACAAAGCGGCAAAAGCCGTTGTCCGGGTGCGCGGACACAATGCGGTAAATGAGCAGCGTGATCGCGTAGGCGATCGTGGCTGCGACCAGACCGACGATCATCGCGCCGAGCACGTCGGACGGGTAGTGCGCCATGAGGTAGTTGCGCGCAAAACCCATCACCGGCACAAACAGAAACGCCCAGTAGCGCGCGGGCTTTTTGCCCGTGAGCACGAGCGCGGTCACGCCGGCCATTGCGGCCGTCACATGGCCGGAGGGGAAGGAGTATTCGCTCTCGGCATACGCGCCGGCGGCCTGCCACCAGGTGCGGAAAGGTTCCACCGTCAGCGGGCGCGGCCGGGCGACGAAGTCCTTGAGCCAGAAGTTCGTGATGAGCGCACCGCAGCACACGGCACCGAACATGCAGATGCCCATCTTGCGCGTCTTGGGAAAGAGCATCAGCGCGATGCCGAGCGCGAGGAAGAGGAGACCCTTCTCACCCAGCAGCGTGATGATGTAGCACAGCGGCGTGAAAACCCCGCCCGCGGCCTCGGCAAGTTTGTGCAGCGCCTGCAAAATGGCGTAGTCATAGCCTGCAAACGCGGTGTTGAGCCACTGCGCGATCGCAGTCAGTTCCATAAATAATCACCGTCCGGAATCAAAAAATTGCGGCAGTGCGGCTGAGCGCCTGCCGATGAGCGGCGTCGAAACACGCCGCAGCGTAACTTTGACATCATACACCGCCTGCGCGGCTTTTGCAACCGTTGCCGCCGGAACGGAGGGTGAAAGTTTTGAATGAACGATTTTTATCAAAAACAAAAATGGAACGTTTTCTGTATTTTGAACCGGTTATTCTGCTGCGGGGCTTGACTTTGGCGCGAAAAATCAATATGCTGGTAAACAGAAATTCAATCTTTAGATAGGAGCGATTTTTGCATGATTCTCGATTGCAGCAAGTATGTCGGCCCTTGTAAGTGCGGCCGCGAGCACACCCTGGAGACGAAGAAGGTCGTCGTGGAGTATGACGCGCTCGACAAGTTCGACCAGTATATGGACGAGGTCGGCCTGACCGGCAAGCGCGCTGTCATCTATGACACGAACACGTATAACCTTCCGACGCTCAAGCATGTGCGCGCCGATCAGGAGATCGTCCTCAATGCTGAGGGGCTTCACTCCGAGAAGGGGATGATCGAGGACATGATGCGCCAGCTCGACCATCCGGATGTGATCGTCGCGGTCGGCTCCGGCACGATCATGGACTTCGGCCGCTACCCGGCGTACCATCTCGGCATCCCGTTCGTCGCCGTGCCGACGCTTGCGAGCTCCGACGGCTTCACGGCCAACATCTGCTCGATCATCATCGACGGTCAGAAAAAGTCCATCCCCATGCAGGCTGCGGCGCTCGTCGTCTGCGACCTGAACGTGGTCTCCGGTGCGCCCCTGTGGCTGACCGTGAGCGGCATTTCGGACATTCTGGCAAAGTACATTTCGCTCGCGGACTGGAAGATCGCGCACCTCGTCTCGGGCGAGTATTATTGCCCCATGGTCGCCGATCTCGCCGAGGAGGCGCTGACCATTATGCGCAAGGCTGCCGATGATATGGCGGCCGGCGGCAAGCCGGACTTTGAGGCCATGACCATGGCGCAGATGATCTCCGGCCTGACCATGCAGCTGCTCAACCACTCCCGCGCTGCGTCCGGCGCCGAGCACCTGATGGCGCACCTTGTGGAGATGAAGCCGCCGCGCTTTGAAAATGCGCACGGCATGCACGGCCAGTGCGTCGGTGTGGGCACGTACCTGTGTGCCAAGGAGTACCATTACCTTGCCTCGCTCCCGACGCCGAAGGCCAAGCCCTTCGAGCCCCTGACCCGCGCGTGGGTGGACGAGAAATTCGGTCCCCTCGCCGACGGCATCATGAAGGAGAACGAAAACGACGTGCTCGGCACCTTTGATCCGCAGAACATCGTTGACCACTGGGACGAGATCCGCGCCATCATCGCCGAGATCCCCTCGGCCGAGGAGCTTGCCGCCCTGTGCGAGAAGCTCGGCGCGTTCTACAAGCCCGAGCAGATCGGCATCGACCCGGCCCTGTCGGAGGATATGCTCAGCGTTTCGGCTGCCATCCGCAACCGCCTGACGCTCATCCGCATGCGCCGCGTGCTCGATTTCGGCGAATAATTGCAGATGGAAACCGTATGTGCCCGGAAGCAGCTGCTTCCGGGCGCTTTTCGCTTGTGAAACAGGGCGTGTGGTGGTATAATATTCTGATTCTAATTTTGTAAAAGGAGGCCGTGCCATGCCGGATTTTGAAGTCGTTTCGCCCTACGAGCCGTCGGGCGATCAGCCCGAGGCGATCGACGCGCTCGCGCAGGGCGTGGAAAACGGCATTGACGAGCAGGTGCTGCTCGGCGTGACCGGCTCCGGCAAGACGTACACGATGGCCAAGGTCATCGAGCGCGTACAGCGGCCGACGCTCGTGCTCGCGCACAACAAGATCCTCGCGGCGCAGCTGTGCAGCGAGTTCAAGGAGTTTTTTCCGAACAACGCCGTGGAGTATTTCGTCAGCTACTATGACTACTATCAGCCGGAGGCGTACATCCCGCACACGGACACGTTCATCGAAAAGGACGCCTCCATCAACGACGAGATCGAGCGCCTGCGCCACTCGGCCACGTCGAGCCTGTTTGAGCGGCGGGACGTGATCGTCGTCTCGTCCGTGTCGTGTATCTACGGTCTCGGCGACCCGATCGACTATGCCAACATGGTCATCTCGCTGCGCACCGGTCAGCAGCGTGATCCGGAGGAGCTCATGCGCAAGCTCATCGACATCCGCTATGAGCGCAACGACATCGCCTTCGCGCGCAATATGTTCCGCGTCCGCGGCGACACGATCGACATTTTTCCGGCCTATTCGTCCGACCATGCCGTGCGCGTGGAGTTTTTCGGCGACGAGATCGACCGCATCTCGGACATCAACGTCGTCACCGGCGCGCCCATCCGCACGCTCAGCCATGTGGCGATCTATCCTGCGTCGCACTATGTCACGACGCATGAAAAGATGGAGCGCGCCATCGGCGAGATCCGCGCCGAGTGCGACGCGCGCGTGAAAACGTTTGAGCAGCAGGGCAAGCTCCTCGAGGCGCAGCGCATCCGTCAGCGCACGGATTATGACATTGAGATGATGCAGGAGCTTGGCTACTGCTCCGGCATTGAGAACTACTCGCGCATCATCAGCGGCCGCGCCCCCGGCAGCGCGCCGATGACGCTGCTGGACTATTTTCCGAAGGATTTTCTGCTCTTTGTCGATGAGAGCCACGTCACGCTGCCGCAGGTGCGCGCCATGTATCGCGGCGACCGTGCGCGTAAGGACTCGCTCGTCGAGTACGGCTTCCGCCTGCCGAGCGCGTACGATAACCGCCCGCTGAAGTTTGAGGAGTTCGAGCAGCGGGTGCATCAGGCCATCTACGTCTCGGCCACGCCGGGCGATTATGAGCGCGAACATGCGGGCCAGATCGCCGAGCAGATCATCCGGCCGACCGGTCTGCTTGACCCGCAGATCTTCGTGCGCCCCATCGAGGGGCAGATCGACGACCTCATCGGCGAGATCAACGCCCGCATTGCCAAAAACGAACGCACGCTCGTGACCACGCTCACGAAGAAGATGGCCGAGGATCTCTCGGCCTACCTCACGAACGCGGGCATCCGCTGCCGGTATCTGCACCACGACATCGGCGCGATCGAGCGCATGGAGATCATCCGCGACCTGCGCACGGGCGCGTTTGACGTGCTCGTCGGCATCAACCTCCTGCGCGAGGGACTGGATCTGCCGGAGGTGTCGCTCGTGGCGATCCTCGATGCGGACAAGGAGGGCTTTCTGCGCAGCGAGACGAGCCTCATCCAGACGATCGGCCGCGCGGCGCGCAACGCCGAGGGCACGGTCATCATGTACGCGGATAAGGAGACGGCCGCCATGCACGCGGCCATCATGGAGACCAACCGCCGCCGCGCCAAGCAGGCGGCCTACAACGCCGCGCACGGCATCGTGCCGAAGACGATCGTCAAGGGCGTGCGCGAGCTGCTCGAGATCTCCGGCGACGTTGAAGCGCCCAAGCGCGCCGACGGCGTGAAGATGACGGAGGCCGAGCGCCGCGCCGAGATCGCGCGGCTCGAGGCACAGATGAAGAAGGCGGCCGAAATGCTCGAGTACGAGTATGCCGCCGTGCTGCGCGACCGGCTCATTGAGCTGCGCGGCCAGTGACGCGCAAGGAGGACACCTGAATGAAACTCATGATTCTCGACGGCAACAGCATCATCAACCGCGCCTTTTACGGCATCCGGATGCTCAACGCGTCCGACGGCACGCCGACAAACGCGGTCTACGGCTTTCTGAGCACGTTCCGGCGCGTTTTCGACCTGGCGCAGCCGCAGGCGGTGTGCGTCGCGTTCGACGTGCACGCCCCCACGTTCCGCCACGAGCAGTATGCGCTCTACAAGGCGCAGCGCAAGCCCATGCCGGAGGAGCTCGCCGTGCAGATGCCGCTGCTCAAGCAGACGCTCGACTACATGGGCGTGCGGCGGCTGGAGCTGGCCGGCTGGGAGGCCGACGACCTGCTCGGCACGGTCGCGCGCCGCTGCGAGGCTGCCGGTTGGACGTGCGACGTCGTCACCGGCGATAAGGACAGCCTGCAGCTCATCACCGACAGCACCCATGTCTTTAACGTCAAGACCCGCATGGGGCAGACGGATACGATCGAATACACGCCCGAGCGCTTTCGTGAAGAGTACGGCTTTGACCCCATCCGCATGATCGACCTCAAGGCGCTCATGGGCGACAGCTCCGACAACATCCCCGGCGTGCCGGGCATCGGCGAAAAGACGGCGAAGGATCTGCTCGTGCGCTTCGGTACGGTGGCGGACATTTACCGCGACCTCGATGCGCTGGACATCAAGCCCGGCGTGCGCAAAAAGCTCACCGAGGGGCGCGAGAGCGCGCAGCTCTCGTTCGACCTTGCCACCATCCGCACGGACGCGCCGATCGACTTTGCGCTCGAGTCGGCCGTCTGGGATCACGACTATCAGCCGGAGCTGTACGACTGGTTCCGGAGGCTCAACTTCACGTCGCTGTCGGAAAAGTGGGGGCTGCAGCCGGCGGACGGCGCGGGCGCACCGTCGCGCGCGCTGGCGACCGTGGACGTGGCGGACAGCGCCGCGCTGCGCGCGCTCGAGCAGGCGGTCACGGCGGCGCCCTATGTCGCGGTGCTCGCGCCCGACGGGCTCGACACGCTCACGCTCTGCGACGGCAAGGCGTGCTATGCGCTCTCGTGGGCGCAGCTCGGCGATGATTATAATGCATTTTTGCGCCTGCTGTTTTCCGACCGCGTGCGCAAGGCGGGGCACAACATCAAAGACCTCATGCGCGCGCTGCTCGACGAGGGACTGCCGACGGATGGCTTCGTGTTTGACACGGCGCTGGCGGCCTACCTGCTCGATGCCACGGCCGGAAGCTATGACCTGCCGCGGCTCGCGCAGACGTATCTCGGCGAGGAGCTGCCGGATGCACAGAGCGTCTGGGCGCTGCAGCCGGTGCTGCACGAAAAAATGGACGCACAGGCCATGCTGCCGCTCTACACGGACATTGAGCTGCCGCTGTGCCCGGTGCTGGCGCGCATGGAGCAGGCGGGCTTTCTGGTCGACCGCAAGGCACTGTACGACTTCGGCGAGAGCCTCACGAGCAGCATCGAGCAGCTCCAGCAGAGCGTCTGGGCGCTCGCGGGCGAGCCGTTCAACATCCAGTCGCCGAAGCAGCTTGGCAGCGTTCTGTTCGAGCGGCTCATGCTTCCGGCCGGGAAAAAGACCAAGACCGGCTGGAGCACGAATGCGGCTGTGCTCGACAAGCTGCGCGGCAAGCACCCCATCGTCGAGCAGATCCTCGATTACCGCACGCTCACAAAACTCAAGTCCACCTATGCCGACGGGCTGCTCAAGGAGATCTCCGCCGACGGGCGCATCCACACGAACTTCCAGATGACCGTCACGGCGACGGGGCGCCTGTCGTCGACAGAGCCGAACCTGCAGAATATCCCTGTGCGCCGCGAGCTCGGCGCGCAGATCCGCAAGATGTTCGTGGCCTCGCCCGGCAAGGTGCTCGTGGACGCGGACTACAGCCAGATCGAGCTGCGCCTGCTTGCGCACATCGCAAACGATGAGACGATGATCGCTGCCTTCCGCAGCGGGGAGGACATCCACGCTGTCACGGCGTCGCAGGTGTTCGGCGTGCCGCTTGCGGAGGTGACGCCGCTGCAGCGCTCGCACGCGAAGGCCGTCAATTTTGGCATCGTCTACGGCATCTCGGCCTTCAGCCTCGCGCAGGACATCGGCGTGTTCCAGAGTGAGGCCAAGGCGTACATGGACAGCTATTTTGCCAAGTACCACGGCGTGCACGAGTATATGACGCGCGTCGTCGAGCAGGCCAAGGCCGACGGCTATGTCACGACGCTCTTCGGCCGCCGCCGCGATCTGCCGGAACTCAAGTCCTCAAACTTCAACCTCCGCAGCTTTGGCGAGCGCGTGGCGCTCAATATGCCCATTCAGGGCACGGCGGCGGACATCATCAAGGCCGCCATGGTGCGCGTGGATGCGCGGATGCGCGCGGAAAAGCTGCAGGCGCGGCTGCTGCTGCAGGTGCACGACGAGCTCATCGTCGAGTGCCCCACGGAGGAGGCTGAGACGGTCAAGGCCATCCTCGTCGATGAGATGGAGCACGTGGTCGATTACCGCGTGCCGCTGCTCGTGGACGCGAAGATCGGCGCAAGCTGGGCGGAGGCGCACTGATGGACGTCGCGATCTGTGATGCGCGCAGCGCGCACCTGCCGCAGCTCGAGGCGCTCGAGCGCGCGTGCTTTTCCGCGCCGTGGACACGCGCGCAGCTGGCGAGCCAGCTGCCGGACGACCGGCACGTGTTTCTCATCGCCGCAGCGGGGGAGACGGTGCTCGGCTACGCAAACTTCCTGCACGTGCTCGATGAGGGCGACATTGGAAATGTCGCCGTCGCGCCGGAGTACCGGCGGCAGGGCATCGCGGATGCGCTGCTCGAGGCGCTGTGTGCGCGCGCGGCGGCGCTCAATCTCGCATTTTTGACCCTGGAGGTGCGCGCATCGAATGCGCCCGCCATCGCGCTGTACCGCAAGCACGGGTTTCAGGCCGTCGGTCAGCGCCGCAATTACTATCAGAAACCGGACGAGGATGCATTGCTCATGACCTGGTTCCGGAGAGAGGCGGAGACAATATGATTATTCTTGCGATCGAATCTTCCTGTGATGAAACGGCCGTCGCCCTCGTGCGCGACGGGCGCGAGGTGCTGACCGATCAGGTCTTTTCGCAGGCCGACCTGCACGCCGTCTACGGCGGCGTCGTGCCCGAGATCGCCTCGCGCTCGCACGTGGAGGTCATCTCCCAGCTCGCCGACCGTGCGCTGGCGGTGGCCGGCCTGAGCCGCGGCGACATTGACGCCGTGGCCGTCACGTGTGCGCCGGGGCTCATCGGCGCGCTGCTCGTCGGCGTGAACTTTGCCAAGTCCGCCGCGCTCGCGCTCGGCGTGCCGCTTATCCCGGTGCACCATGTCCGCGGCCACATCGCGGCAAACTACATCGCCTACCCGGAGCTAGAGCCGCCGTTCGTGTGTCTGGCCATCTCGGGCGGCAACACGCTCATCTGCGACGTGCGCGACTATACGGATCTGCGCATCCTCGGCGCGACGCGCGACGACGCGGCCGGTGAGTGCTTCGACAAGACCGCGCGTGTGCTCGGTCTGCCGTATCCCGGCGGCAAGCCCATCGACGATCTGTCCAAGACCGGCGACGACCGCAAGTACAAGCTGCCGATCGGCCACGTCGATGGCTGCCCGTATGACATGAGCTTCAGCGGGCTGAAAACAGCCGTCATCAACCTCGCCCACACGGCGGAGCAGAAGGGCGAGCCGCTTGATAAGGCGTCGCTTGCGGCGTCGTTCTGCCGTGCCATGAGCGAGAGCCTTGTGCCGCGCACGATGGCGGCGGTCAGGGAGCTCGGCTATGACAAGCTCGCCGTGGCGGGCGGCGTTGCGGCAAACTCCCGCATCCGCGGTGATTTTCAGGCCGCCTGCGATGCGGCCGGCATCCGCCTGTTCGTCCCGCCGCTCAAGCTCTGCGGCGACAATGCCGCCATGATCGGCTGCCAGGCGTACTACGAGTACCTGCGCGGTGCGCGCGCGGGCAGCGAGCTCAACGCGTGGGCGAACATGGAGATCTCCGAGGTCCCGTTCTATGGGCACGCATGACGGGCATCGCGCCCGCATGAAGGCGCGCTTCGTGCGCTGCGGGCTCGATAATTTCGACGACCACAGCGTGCTCGAGCTGCTGCTGTTTTATGCTGTGCCGCGGCGCGACGTCAATGAGCTCGCGCACGCGCTGCTGGACCATTTCGGCACGCTTGATGCGGTCTTTGAGGCGAGTTTTGAGGACGTGATGCAGGTGCCCGGCGCGGGGGAGAACGTGGCGACGCTGCTCACGCTCGTCCCGCAGGTCAGCCGCCGCTATCAGCTGGCCAAGCGCCGCCAGCAGAAGCTCCTGCGCTCGAGCGAGGAGGCGGGGCGGTATCTCGTGCCGCTGTATCTGTATGAGCGCGCCGAGGTCGTCTACCTCCTGTGTCTGGACGCCAAGGGCGGCCTCATCAGCTGCCGGGAGGTCGGGCGCGGCGTCGTCAATGCCGCTGAGGTGTCTGTGCGCACCATCGTCGAGACGGCGCTGTCGCAAAAGGCGGTGTCCGTCATCCTCAGCCATAACCACGTCGATGCCTACGCGCTGCCGTCGCGCGAGGACGAGCTGACGACCAAGCGTGTGCGCGATGCACTTTTGCTCGTAGGAATCACGCTGGCGGATCATATCATCGTCTGCGGCGAGGATTATGTGTCGTTTGCCGACAGCGGCCTGCTCTGAATCATCACCGGCGGCGCAAATCCTGCATTTTGCCTGTCAAGCCTTTTTTCAAATCTCTCGCTCACGCGAGAGATTTGTGTTATGGTAACAAAATCGCGGTTTATAAAATCCACAAAGTCCGTTTCCGGATTTGGCTGTTTTGTGCAAAAGAGCGGAAATGCATTGAAAACACTGGAATATTTGCGTGTTGAAAACCCTGTTGAAAATGTTGATAACTCACAGCAAAGGCAAAGACGATAGAATGTTATGTAAACATAATGTCACGAAAATGTAAGAACTTTGATTTGCTCCCTATCCGCAAATGCCTGAAACAACGCGGGTTTGCGGCGGTGGGTAACAGTGCAAATTATGCACAAGCGACATGAATCGAAGATAACCGACAAAACGTGCAAAAAAACAACATTTTTTCATGCATGAAAACAATTAGTAATCATCGAACTTTGGTGTTGACATCCGCAGAGACTTGTGATAGAATGTGCAAGCTGTTAGAAATTCGCTAGTGTAGCTCAGTTGGTAGAGCAGCTGATTCGTAATCAGCAGGTCGTGTGTTCGAGTCACATCACTAGCTCCAAAGCGCCTTGCGGTCTTGACCGCAGGGCGTTTTTGCGTTCCATGCTTGACGCAGTGATCGGGGCACAGTATAATAAGTAAGACATACGCAGTATCCGCAGAGCCGTCCGGGACGGCATTTTTGTGCTCTTCGGATTAGATTGCTCTAACTTTTGCGCGATATCAGGAGGCGCGATGCAATGGCCACAGCAAAGAAACTCGAATTTCAGGCAGAACGCAGGGCGGCAGCATGGCAAGGCGGGAAACCGCAGCCGGCGCCGCTTCCGGCCGATGTGCACGCAGCTACCTGTCTTGTCGATTCAGACGGGGAAGCGGCACGGACGGCTTACCCGGTTTTCCCGGGAATCGAGATCGCGTATCACGACGTCCATGCGGCAAGCGCCGCCACGCAGCGTGCGTGTGCGGCCGGCTGTCTCGAGATCCATCACTGCCGCGAGGGGCGCATCGCTTACCCATATGGCGATGCCTGCTTTTTTCTCGCGCCGGGCGATCTGGCAATCGTGCAGCGCGCGGCAGAAGCAGTCCCGGTGCGCTTTCCGACTGGGCACTACCACGGCATCACGGTGACGATCGATCCGGCGCGCGCGCCGGACTGCCTGTCGTGCTTTCTGGAGGATGTCGAGGTGCGGCCGAGTGCGCTCATCGAAAAATTCTGTGCGGACGGTGCCTGCTTTGTCACGCGCTCGTCTCCGGGCGTGGCGCACATTTTCTCTGAGCTCTACTCCGTGCCGGAGGGCATCCGCAAGGGCTATTTCAAGGTGAAGATTCTGGAGCTGCTGCTGTTTTTGAGTGCGTTTCCCATTCAGGCGGCGCAGCCGCAGCACGGTTATTCTCTGTCGCAGGTGCAGCTCGCCGAGCAGATCGGCGCGTACCTGCTCGAGAACACGGAGCGGCGGCTGACGGTTGCGGAGCTCTCGCGGCACTTTGGCGCTTCGGCCACACTGGTCAACAGCAGCTTTCGCGGCGTGTACGGCATGTCGCCGGCGGCGTTTTTGCGTGCGCAGAAAATGCACGGCGCTGCCAGACTTTTGCGCCGGACTGACCGCACGGTGCTGGATATTGCCGGCCAGTTTGGGTATGATAACGGCAGCAAGTTCGCCAAAGCATTCCGGGATGTCATCGGTGTCTCGCCCAACGCCTACCGCAGCGGCATCGACTGCGACAGCTGCGCGCCAGAGGCACCCATGCTCTGACGGCGGGAAGCATAGTTTCATTTTGGAGCCATGTTCCGATGAATTGGAGCGGATGCTGGGGGGTGATGTGCTGTATCCTAACGTCAGACAGAACAAAGCGCGTAACTTTTCACATGTAGGTTAGATCACTTTAACCTATGAGCGCGCAGAATTGCTCACTGCGCGAAAACCGGTAAACGACCACAGACGAGGAGGCAAGCCATGTCGGAGGAAAACGTTGTACGGCTCTGTGCACCGACACTGGCCGGGATCAAGACCGGCAGCCTGTTCCCGTGCCCGTATGAATGCCGGGAGACTCTGCTCACGGAGATCCGCCGATACAATCAGGTGCTCGTCCCGAAGGGGCTCTGCCTCCTGCCACTGCGGTTTACGGAAAAGAGCGCGCTGCTGTATCTGTACCGACCGTGCGATCTGGAGCGGGATCTGCAGGACCGGCTGGCAACGGAGATCCTGCAGCACGCGGGCTATGCCTGCACCGGCAGTGAGCAGTGTCTGATGCAGCTCATTGAGCGGCTGCGTGCATACGATGAATTCCCGCATGAGATCGGCCTGTTTCTGAGCTATCCGCCGGAAGACGTCAAGGGATTCATCGAGCACCACGCGGCGGATTTCAAGTACGCCGGCCTCTGGAAGGTGTACGGCGACGAGCAGCGGGCGCGCGATCTCTTTGCAAAATACCGGCGCTGCACGGAAATCTACTGTGAACGTCTGCACGCGGGCTTGAGCATTGCGCAGCTCGCCGTGAACGTGCAGCGGCCGAATACAGCACAAAAGGAAAGGATGTTACCATCATGAAAAAAGCAGCAGTCATCTATTGGAGCGGCACCGGCAACACCGAGACCATGGCCAACGCCGTGCTCGATGGCATGAAAAGTGCCGGAGCGGACGCGGTGCTTCTGACCGCCTCTGATGTGGACGCTTCCGCCGTCGGCGGATATGACGCCGTGGCGCTTGGCTGCCCGGCCATGGGCTCCGAGGTTCTGGAGGACATGGAGTTCGAGCCGATGTTCGAAGGCTGCAAGTCCGCCCTGAAGGGCAAACGTGTCGCCCTGTTCGGCTCCTACGGCTGGGGCGGCGGCGAGTGGATGCAAAACTGGGAGCGCGATTGCCGCAGCTCCGGTATCCAGCTCGCGTGCGACAGCGTGATCTGCAACGACGCGCCAGATGATGCGGCCCTTGCGGCCTGTCAGGCGCTGGGCAAGGCGCTCGTCGACTGATTTCTTTCGATCGTACCCGGATCCCCCTCCGGTTACCGATACCAACAACAGGCATCAAGCCATATCACCTCTCTTCTCTTTCCAGTTCCCTGCAGCAGTGTGACACCACGCATATTGCCTGTGCGTGACTGCTGCCCCCAGCAAAAGAATCGTCCGCCGAATTCCCCTTCCGGCGGACGATTTTTTGCTGCCCGCGCTTGACAACGCGGCGTGTATCTGCCTATCATAATTCAGAGTGTAAATCCGGGAGGCAGCGTCCATGCGCATACATGAATTTGGAACCGAACACGAAAAGACCGTCCTGCTGCTGCACAGCGCCTGCTTGAGCTGGCGCATGTTCCGCCCGGCAGTGGAGCGGCTGCAGACGCAGTATCATCTCATCATTCCGGCGCTGCCGGCGCATGATCCGGACGAAAAGACGCCATACACGAGCGTGGAGGCCATCGCGGCCGAGCTGGGCGGCTGGCTGACGCAGCGGGGCATCGGCGCGCTCTGGGGGCTGTACGGCGTGTCCATGGGCGGCGCGGTCGCACTGCGGCTGCTGGCGGACGGAAAGATCCCGGTGCGCACGTGTGTGCTTGACGCGGCCATCACGCCATACCGTGCGCCGCGGTGGCTGACGCGGGGCTTTTCCCTGCGCAACTATCTCGTCATCCGGTTTGCGCAGCGGCACCTGGCGCTGATCCGCCGGGTGTTCCCGTCGCAGCGCTTCGGTCAGGCGGCGGTGGAGGACGTCTGCACGATATTGGGGCGGATGGACCGGCGCGATGTCTGGCGCGTGTTTGATTCCTGCTTCCACTACCCGCTGCCGAAGCAGCTTTGCACGGTGGCGCGCGTGTCGTATTGGTACGGAGAAAAGGAATACTCCCAGCGCGCGCTGGACATCCGTCATGTGCGCCGTCTGCTGCCGGAGGCGGTGTTCGTCCCGTTTCCAGACTGTGCGCACGCGGAGTTTGTCTCCGGGCAGCCGGAGGCCTTTGCCGCGCGGCTGGCCGAGACGCTCGAGCGGGACTAGATCCATATCTATAAAACCAGCGCCCTGCACGGGAACTTCCTCCTGCACAGGGCGCTGGTTTCTGCTCTTTATTATGCTGTGATGGCGGCTGCGATCTGCTCGGCGCCGTCTCGCGGCAGACAGGCAGATTGCGCAGTCAGCATGCGTTCGGCGCATGCCGGGTCATAGATGAGCCGGTCGGCAAAGCGCGCCGCCTCGTCCACATTGCGCGCAAAAAACGACAGGCCGTGGCGGGCGAAGAACGCGGCGTTTTCCGTCTCCACGCCGGGGATGGCCATCGTGTGCACGAGCGGCACGCCCAGCATGGCGGCCTCGGAGCTGGAGATGCCGCCGG